>Ga0137403_10000995_pt1 | contig 35970 bp, 35 predicted proteins | sample CZOMad2_1_16fung_FD_122057 | JGI IMG/M metagenome (GOLD analysis project Ga0137403, IMG submission 122057) | Vadose zone soil fungal communities from Angelo Coast Range Reserve, California, USA - CZOMad2_1_16fungal (Hybrid Assembly) | ecosystem: Environmental > Terrestrial > Soil > Vadose zone... | reverse complement strand
TTCGCGTTGAATGCTCTGGATCAGGTCGGCGATTTCCTTCGTCGATTGGGTGGACTTTTCGGCGAGCTTGCGAACCTCATCGGCGACTACCGCGAACCCGAGACCGTGTTCGCCTGCGCGGGCAGCTTCGATAGCAGCGTTCAAAGCCAGCAGGTTTGTCTGCTCGGCCAAGTCATCGATCACTTCAATGATCTTGCCGATGTCGTCGGCGCGATGACCTAGCACATTGATGATTTCGGCCGAGGACTGAATGGCGTGGTTTGTGCGGTTAAGCCCGTCAGTGGCCTTCTCCATCGTTGCAATGCCCGTGACGACTTCTTCGCGCGAACGGTTGGCGATGTCGAGCAACACCTTGGCGGTATCGGCGACTCGCTGAATCGAGGTCACCATTTGGTCTATCGACGCGGACGTTTCAGCAACGCTGGATGCCTGAACCTGCGTATTCTTTACGACGTTCTGCACGTTGATGCTCATCTCGTGCATCGTGCTGGTGACTTCCTCGATCGCCGACGATGCCTGGACACTGACTTTCGCCGACTCATCTGCCGCTCCGGCCACTTGATTCGAACCGGCGGACACCTGCCCCGCCGAATCGCGGGTCGTTCGGACGAGTTCCTGGAGCCCGTGCGACATGCGCAGGAAAGCGTTGCCGAGGGTGTCGCGCTTGGAACGCGGCACAACTTCCACCGCCAGGTCCCCTTCCGCGACCGCCATCGCAACTCCAGCCATTTCCTTCAGGTATGCGACCATGTTGTTGAAGGTGGTTGCCAACGCACCAATCTCGTCGTTGCGATGAATGTCGATGTTCTGATCGAGGTCGCCGGAATCGCCGATTTCCTGCGCAACCGTAATAAGGTGAGTGAGCGGTTCAGTAATGGACTTGGCCGTGAAGTAGGCAGCACAAATGCCGACGAGAACCGCCAGTAGGGTTCCGCCAGTCGTGAGCCCGGTGCTGAAGGTTCCCCAACTCCGCGCGGATTGCGTGGTTTCATCCAGCGCTTTGGTGATCGACTGATTGGTTTGATCGAGCACCGCGGAAGATTTTGTCAGCCACGAGGCGGGATCCTTCTGAAGGTAGAAGATCTGCAGGTCGGAGACGGTAGCGTCGCCCGAATCGACTTGATGGCGCTTGGCAAGGAGAGGCTTGGCAAAATTATCGCCCCAGCTGGCTTCGGTGCTTTCGACCTGAATGAGCGCCGTTCGCAAAGTATCGCTGCCCGATTGAGACTCGCCGCGCTTGATCAGTTCCCCGATGTCCACCAGTCCATGGTTGACTTTGTCCTCGTCCCGAGGGTCGCCGCTCAATAGAAAATTGTTCAAGTTGTTACGATTGAGCATGATCTGGTAGCGCACCGATTCGATGGTCCGAACGCTTTCCAGTGCCGACGTCGCATCTTTGCGCGCTGATTGCTCTTTCAGCCCGGCGGCAATGTTCACCAGGAACAAAATGCCGAGGATCCCCAGGATCGTTCCAAAGCCCGAGTATAATTTCTTGCCGATCGTCATTGCGAAAACCCTCCACCCCTATGCCAGCGCCCCCTGCGTTTCGCAGGACCTGCCGGAACTACGCGTTTCCCCCGCGTTTCAGTTACTTGCGCCCGTAAAGTCGAACTCCACAATCTGCGTGGACTCTTCTGGGGCCGGTAAGAACTTCCATTCCTTCACCGCGTCCTGGCACGACTGCACCAACAGCGGGTGTCCCCCTACCGCTCGGGTGCTCTTGACGCGTCCGTCCGGCGCGATAATGACTTCGATCTTCACCTTGCCAGTCACATTCATGCGCTTGGCAAGTTCCGGGTATGTCGGTGCGACCTTCGACTTGACCTTGCGCTTGCCTTCGTCCGTTGATGTGCTCTGCGCGAACCCGGACGCCGCCAGCAGCGCCGTCGCCCCCGCGCTTGCCAGCACTATGTTTGTCCATCTGGATCTCATCGACACTACCCCTCCTAGAAATGGGAGAAAGCCCACGACAGGAAAGGCACGTCGATGGCCAGCTTTGGAAAGTTCCAATGCTCCTTGTCCTTCGCGGGACACTGTCCCACATGATCAACACAACATGTAAGTTAGCGGCAAAACCCGATTCGCGTCGCGGTCCTCTGCATTCGCGAAATCGTCTCAACCGCCCGGTTTTCGCGGCGTGGGGTCTCACGCTGAGACATTCGACTCTTTCTTAACAACAGACGGGTAGACGATTCAGCAACACGCCGAGGTTCAGTCATTGACTCACATTGAGATAGCTAGGTAGCGTAGTCGTGCGTGGATGTCATCAAATTGAGACGCCAGCAGTGCGTCTCGATCAAACATGCCTAGAGCAACGCCTAAACCCTCCGGTCGTCTTACTCGCAGCCGCGAATCCAAAGGGCCCGCTTGGTCACAGAGCCGTGAGGCGGATGAGTTGATGGCGCTTGCCGTTGACGCGGCGCAGTCTCGCCATCTTCCTGGCTTTCTGGAACGCTTCGCCGAACGCGCCGCGCGCATGCTGAATGCCAACTGGGGCGGCGTCATGGTCTTTCGCGGTCGTGAGACCGACCTTTACCAAGCGAACTCCCGCGAAAATCTGCTCGAGCCTTCGCGACACAGCGCCCTCGTACGCTTGGCGCGCGAACACCGGCGTGAAGTTGAGGTTCGACTGCTTGCGACGGATTCGGGGTTCGACGCACAACCCGAACACCCCGGCGTGGCGGTAATCCTTGTGCCGATCACCGCCAGCGATGAGGAAAGCCTCGGCTCGATCTGCCTTCTTCGGGATCGCGCCACCCTCGAGAAGAGCGAACGAAGTCTGCTGCACGCCCTAGCGAGCCATGCCGCTCTGTCACTCGAAAATTTCCGCCGGTTCTCCCAATTGGAGCGCTCCAAGCGCCAATGGGTCGAAGATATCGACGCCATCAGTGACTATATTGTTGTCCACGATCGCTCGTTCCGGATCGTTCGCACCAACCGATCTCTAGCGTCATATCTCGGCGTGCCGCCAGTGGCGCTGGTTGGCGAAGCCATGAGCACCCTGCGACAAATCGGTGAGACCGGCAGCGAACTGCCCTGCCCTTTCTGTCGCGACACTCAGCAAGCGCGGGAAGAGTACGTGGTCGCCTCTCCGGAGCGCATCTTTCTCGTATCCACCTCCAGAACACCCGGCGTTTCCGATGACGACACCCGCACCATCCACGTTTTGAAAGACATGACCGACCGGCGCGAAGCCGAGCGCCGCTACCGAGAGCTCTTCGACAGCATTCAAGAAGGCTTGTTCTTTGCCACCCCGGACGGGCGTTTCCTGGACGTCAACGATGCGATGGTACGCATGCTTGGCTATGGCTCTCGCGATGAGCTGTTGCGTGCCGACGTGGGCCCCCATCTCTATCCCGTCGCCGCGGCCAGAGAGCGCTTCTCGCGCGCCCTCTCCGAGCGCGGCGTACTACGCAATTACGAAGAGACCCTTCGCCGCAAGGATGGCACCCTGCTTCACACGCTGCAAAACATCACCGCCGTTCGTGACGCCAACGGAAAGATCATCCAGATTCGCGGACTGATGTTGGACGTGACCGAACAGCGCACCTTTCAATCCCAATTGCAGCGTGAGCGCGACTTCAACCAGAAAATTCTCAACACCACGCAGAGTATGATCCTGGTGCTCGATACCGCCGGCCTCATCAGCTACGCCAACCGCCGCTGCTTCGAATCCGGCTATCGCGAAGACGAATTGATTGGCCACCGGCTAGTCGACTGGGTCGAAAACTCTCACCAATCCGACTTCGAAGCCGCTCTGGACACCACCGCGCACGGACACCAAGTCGAGAACCTGGAACTCCGCGTCCGCCGCAGCGACGCTTCCATGGGCCATTTCTCCATCTCGCTCAGCCCCATGCGCGACGAGCAAAACCTCGTCAACAGCGTGGTGGTAGTCATGACCGATATCACCGACGCCGTGTTGCTGCAGGCAAAACTCGCGCACTCCGAAAAAATGGCCTCCATCGGCCGCCTGGTTTCCGGAGTGGCTCACGAAGTCAACAATCCCCTGGCCGCCATTTTGGGTTTTACGGACTTGCTCCTCGAGAACCCCGCGATTCCTGAGAATGCCCGCGAAGACCTGCAAATCATCCTGCACGAGACCCAGCGTACCAAGGATATCGTGCAGGATCTGCTAAGCTTCGCCCGCCAGCGCCCCGTGCAGCGCGAGCTCGTCCACGTAAACAATGTGCTGCGCCAGACGATAAAACTCCGCAGCTATGACTTCGCCAGCCATGGCGTCGAGGTCTCCGAAGAGTTCGACGAAAATCTTGCTCCGGCCTTGGGCGATGCCCAGCAACTACAACAGGTCTTCCTGAACATCCTGAACAACGCGTACGACGCGGTACAGGATGCCGGACAACGCGGACGTATCGTCATACACACCGGCCGCAGCGACCAAAACATCGAGGTCGCCATCACCGATAACGGCACCGGCGTCCCCGATACCGAGCGGATATTCGATCCCTTCTACACCACGAAACAAGCCGCCAAGGGCACGGGCCTGGGCCTAAGCATCTGCTACGGCATCGTTCGCGCGCACGGCGGAGAAATCCTCTGCCGCAACAATGAAGAGGGCCCAGGTAGCACCTTTATCGTGAGAGTACCGATCGCAACGGAAGCAGCGACTGCGGCGGCGATTGCCAAGGAAGCGGGGCGATGACGTTGCCATCCGAATTTCGAACTCCTTCACCCATTCTTCTAATCGAGGATGAGCCCTCAGTCACCGCATTCCTGCGCGCGGCTCTCGAGCGGCGCGGCTACGAGGTCGAAGACGCCACCTCTGGCGCCGAGGGTCTCGAAAAGCTCGACGCTGGTGACTATTCCGGAGTGATCTCCGACATCCGCATGCCCGGCTCCGTAAACGGAGTCGAGGTGCACGCCTGGATCCAGCAAAACCGCCCGGAACTCTGCACCCGCATCATTTTGATCAGTGGAGACACGGCCAACAGCGACACCCAAGCATTCCTTTCACAAAGCGGTACGCCGTGCATTGAAAAGCCCTTTCGAGTTCAACAATTGCTGACCATCGTGGAGAAAACCTTCGGGAAACCATGAACGCCGACCTGAAAATTCGCTTGCTAGTGGTAGACGACGAACAAAGCATCCGCCGCCTGTGCATGACCATCGGGACTTCTCTGGGTTTCGTTTGCGCAGAAGCCGAAAGCGCCGAGTCCGCAGTCAACCGCCTCGAAGCCGAGGCTCCCGATCTGGTCTTGACCGATCTAAAACTCCCCAGTCAATCTGGCGTTGAGCTATTGCGGCAAGTTAAAGCCATCATCCCCCGCACCGAAGTGGCGATCATGACCGGCCACGGCTCCATTGAGTCCGCAGTCGATGCCATGAAACTCGGCGCGTATGACTATATCGAGAAGCCTTTCCGAGTCGAAAAAATGCGTCTGCTGCTGCAGCGTATGGCGGAAAAAATCCGGCTAGTCACGGAGAATGAATTCCTGCGCGAGCGCGTCAGCACCGAAGAAAATCTCGATGGCATCATCGGCACCTCCGCGAACATTCAAGATGTCTTGCGGATGATTTCGCGCCTCAAGGACACGCGCACTCCAGTCCTGATCTCCGGCGAGAGCGGCACTGGCAAGGAGCTCGCGGCTCGCGCGATTCACTTCCGCGGGTCCATGGCCAAGACGCCGTTCGTCGCTGTCGATTGTGGGTCTCTGGTTCCTACACTGATGGAAAGCGAACTCTTTGGCTACGAGAAGGGCGCGTTTACCGGCGCCTCGAAATCCAAGGCCGGCCTCTTCCAAGCTGCCAATGGCGGCACGATTTTCCTCGACGAAATCGGCGAACTACCGCTGGAAATGCAGGCCAAGTTGCTTCGCGTTCTCCAGGAGAAAGAAGTCCGCCCGGTCGGCAGCAACGAAAAAGTGAACGTGGATGTGCGCGTTATCGCCGCCACCAATCGCGATTTGGAAGCTTCCTATCGCGCCGGCACCTTCCGCAAAGATCTCTATTTCCGTCTCGACGTTGTGAGCGTCCACCTTCCCGCTCTCCGGGACCGCCGCTCCGACATCCCCATGCTTGTCCATCATTTTCTGGATCGCTACGCCCGTGGCGAAAATCTTCAGGTCACGCCTGCGGCCATGAAAGGTCTGCTCCAATACGACTGGCCCGGCAACATTCGCGAACTCGAAAACTGCGTGGCACGCGCCGTGGCCCTAGGCGATCGTCATATTATCGACGTCAGCGACCTTCCTCCCGCGATTCGCATGGACTCCACTTCCCCGGCGATTACTTCGCTCCAAGACTCAGCGTCCATTTCCACCACGGCGCTCGCGGAAATGGAGCGCATGACCATTCTTCGCGTCTTCGAGCAAGCCCATGGCGACAAAGCGCTTGCCGGCAAAATGCTCGGCATCAGCCGCGCCACCTTGTACAGAAAGCTGAAGCGTTACAACATTCCCATGAAGCCCGCACCTGCTGATGATGCCGACGAAGCCAAAGTTCACGCCGCATCTCACTAGTCGCGAGGCGTCTCACGTGCGCTTCGGCCCGCTACCGCTAACGAATCGCTGAGACGCTCCCGTTTCACCCTGAGACGCCGAAGCCCGCCAGTCGCTTCGAAGAAACATCTAAACCTCATCGTTGCAGTATCTTCCGGAGCTCTACCCTCCTGCCCCCCTTTGGCGTTAGACGTGCATCCTTCCCTTCGGCATTCTGTGTTTGCGGCGGCGTACGCCCGAGCCATCGTTGTGTCCGCGGGGCGTCGGGAGGGCACGGCTTCAACCGTGCTACTAAGGCTTTCGTTTTCACCTGGCTTTAGCCGCTGAGGACATGTTTTTGGTGCCGCCAAGCAAAGTGATGTTCGGCAGATCGTTATCGCCGGCACCCTTTTGCGGCGCTACTTCTAAGGGGTGTTGTGAAAAGTTCAGCAGGAATTGCGTTACCGGCTCAGGAACAGGGTTGCGCGGAGCAACTGGCGCGGTTTTTTCCGCAAGCCGCCGCAGTCCGCATACCCGTTCAAGTCACTGCGCTTCGCGGCGGTCGCACCAAGCTGCGCGAGGCAGCTACCCTTGAATTCGGCGCAGCCGATTTCGCCATCTTTCTTTCCACTCTGCCCCTGGAGTTTGACGATCGTGTGCGCCTGGAACGTGATCGAAAAGGACGCGCCGTGGAAGCCACGGTCATCGCCGTCCAATACCACGAGAACCGTAAAGCGGTAGCTGTTAAGTTCACGCAAGGACCTTGCGACTGGGTGACGCAGCCGTGACCAAAATGACCACGCTTAATCTGTCTTATTCCCCGCCGGCGCGCGCCGCGGGCCCCAGCCAGGAACAGTGGGACGAAGCTCGCTCGGTCTTCCCGATTTACCTGGCGCTCGCCAAGCAACTCACTATCGATGTTCCCTTTCCACCAGACAAGCGCCACTTGTCCGGGAAACCGGACGCCGAACTCTTTTCCAAGATTCAAACATGGCTCGACGCTATGGACCAGCAGGTTCTCGTCTATCAACTTCGCCACCTGCTCCAGATGACCACCCTGAACGCCAGCGAAGCCGGACTTTGCGCCCTGATTCAACGCCATCTTCGCAAGCCTTCCAAATCCAACATGGATCGCGACAAGACCGACTTCCTCTTGGTCCAATATTTCGCGCTCTGCGCGCCCGCAAAAATCTATCACAAGCAGATAGAACTCGAAGACGCCGCGCAAGTCATGAAGCCCGTGCTGGGCGAAGCCAGTACCACTCCGATTTCGTGGTGCGAACCGCTCGAAAAAATGATTGTGGCTCTGCGCGGCTTTCGCAGCCTTCGCGACATGTTGAAGACGAATTTCATCGAGCAAGGCCGTAAGGTAAAGGAAACCGCGGGCAAATTGTTTTACGAGCCTTCTTCGCTGCTGGCATTTGTTCGTTTCAACTTCCTGCTCCGGCGCACCCTGATCGAACTTATGCACGCCGATCTCATCGCCATTCGCTCAGGATTGAGCCAGCTCGACTCCGCAGGCGTCCACATCATGGACTGTCATCAGTTTGGCCTCTCGCCGGCTGAATCCATCGCTAAGGTCCGTCAGATCGCCGACGAATGGAAGCAGCCATTCCAGCAGGAATATACCGAGCGTTCCGTCAACGAAACGTTCGAGAAACTCCTGGCTTTGCGTTCGGATGTAGAGCGAGCTCTCGAGCGTATTGCGCCGAAACCAACGGAAAACAGTGCACCCCGCGCAACGGAAACTCCTCGTCGCGATACTGCTTCTGACGCGCCTGCGCGTTCTCCGAAGGATTCCCCAAAACGAGCGGAAGTCCCGGCCACACTGGATTTCGAATCTTGCCTCGAGCAGATTTGGGAGCAACTCATCGCCGAGCCACCTACGCGCGGCCGCTCCATGACCACCGTTAGAATTGGCAGTGCTCGGATTCTGATGTCCTCCTGGGAGGTCACCGCGTTTGTAAGCGAAGACAGCCCTTCCGCCGAGGATCTGCGTCGCGCCGTTGTCGCCCGCGCCCTCGTCACCGCCGCGACCGAAGCCGCCAAGGAATCCGGCAACGCCACCGGCCTCGACCGTGCACTCTCCATAGCGCGCATCGAAGTGTCTCGTCTGCAAGAACGCGTGGACGTCGCCAAGCAGGCGAAAGATACCGAAGCCGCCGTAAATCTCGGCATCAGCACCAAGCGCTTGCTCTCTGCGCTGGACGAAGCAGAAAAGTTGTAAGCAGCGGATGTGCGCGAGAGATTGCAGCCCTAAGAAATTGCAGCCGAAAGATGGCGTAAGACCAGGATTGGGAGTCGTCCCCTGTTGGCAAACTCCAACGTACTGATCGTCACGGATGAAACGGAATTCGCGCGCTTACTCACGTCCTGCTGGCAAGCCGAACGTCAAGCACCCGGAATCACCATTCTCGGCAGCGAGCTGTGGAGCGAGCACGAAGAGATCGCTCACGAACTCATCGTCGTGGGTCCACTGCGCGACGGAAAGCTTCCGGAAGTCTTGAAGTCGCTGGCCCCGGCTACCGCCGTCATCCTCTGCGCCCCAGCCGAATCGCGCGAACTGGCTCAGTTACGCACCCGCTATCCGCGTCTCGTCCACATCCCCCTGCGCGAAGACTGGACGCAAACTCTTCTGTTGGTCGCCGGCGAATCGCTCCGCCGCACCGAAGCCCTGCGCGCCGCGCGTCAAGCCGAAAGTAAAGCCGCGCGCAATGAACACCATGCCACGCTCGGTCGCTACATGATCGACATGAAGCACAGCGTCAGCAACGCGCTCACCTCCATGCTCGGCAACGCCGAACTCCTGCTCCTCGAGCCCGGCCAGCTCTCTCAACAGTCTTTGGCGCAAATCAAAACCATTCACAACATGGCTTTGCGCATCAACGAGATTATGCAGCGATTCTCATCCCTCTCTACCGAAATGCGGGAAGCTGAGAATGCATCTCAAGCTGAGACGCAAGACGCGATCCCATCGCGCTCGCCTCGCCACTAACGATCCCCAGCCCTACCGTAAGTGCTTAATAATACTGCAGTTATATCAACGCGACACGCGTCGCGATCGCGCCGCCAAGCTGGCCGCTAACGTGCACCCTTACGCAGCGGAGAACTGTTCGGAGATCTCTGTGCTTCAGAAAAAAATCCTCATTGTCGACGATTCGCCCTCGCAAGTGCGGCTGATGCAGGGCCTCCTTGAAACCGAAGGCTACCAGCCTGTCGGCTTGAACGATCCGCGACGCATTGAGGAAACCATCACCGCCGAGGCGCCCAGCGTTATCTTGCTGGATGTGGTGATGCCAGAGCGCAACGGTTTTCAAGTTTGCCGCGAGCTCAAAAACAACGCCAAGTTCAACACCATCCCGGTAATCCTGGTTACGTCGAAGGACACGCCCAGCGATCGCTACTGGGGCGAGCAGCAAGGCGCCGATGGATACGTCACCAAGCCTTTCACCCGGGAAGAGTTACTCCGCGCGGTAAGGCGGTTCGCATGATCGGCCATCCCACGAGGACGACGAGGGCATGAACGAAGACTTCCACCTGACGCCGCTGTCTGCCAATGCAGATGCAATGGATCTGTTGGAAGCTCTCGGTCCGCTCGACGACAGCCCGGCGGAATCGCAGTTCTGCGTCTTCCGCAGTGGTCGTGAGCGTTTCTGTTTGCCCGTGCTCGACGTCGAAGAAGTGCTGGACTGGCCGCTGTTGACCAAAGTGCCTCTCGCGCCGCCATATCTCCTCGGCATCTTCAACCTGCGTGGCGTGATCGTTCCATTGATCGACATCGCACTGACCGAAGGCCGCCGTCCCGGCCTGTTGCCGAAACACGTCGTTGTCGCCTCCCTGCGCGGCGAAGCGGGCCACGACGATCTTCGTGTAGGCATCGCGGCCGACGAAGTCATCGGCACCTATTCCGTCACGTCAGAGGATCTTTTGGAGCAAGCGCCAGAGAACGTCCCGCACTGCGTCGGCATGCTGCGGCACGAAGATCGCCTGGCACTATTAATCGACCTAAGAAAGCTACTGGAAGTTTACCCAGGACCGAGTATCTGACATTCGCGGCCTGACCCGGCGAACGCCGGAGCCGGCCGAAGGAAAGCTTTGGAGGAAGGCATGAAATCGCGACTTAGTTCCACAATCTGGACGCTCGTTCTCGCCAACGGCGTCGTGCTGTTCGCCGTGCTCGGCTTCGCCTATAGCGCCGGCAGGCAATCGAACGGCGCATCCCTGTTCGACTTTGGCGCATTGCCCAGCGGCGCGAGCGGATCGGTGCTCGTTGCCCTGGCGCTGGCCGTCACCATGGCGCTCATTCTCGCCTGGCGCTTGGGCAGCGCACTGCTGACTCCGGTCAAGCAGCTAGCGGAATTTTCCGAGAAGTTCGCCGCCGGAGACGTTCGCGCCCGAGCCGAAGTTCACTCGTCGGACGAACTCGGCTACATCGCGGAAAACCTCAATCGCGCTGTAGCAAAAGTTTCGAAGGCCAACAGCAACCAGGAAGCCAACGACAACCTACAGCGCAGCATCACCGAGCTCCTCGCCGTAATCAACCAGGTCGCCCGCGGCGATTTGTCCCTGCGCGGCAAAGTCACCAACGACGCTCTCGGCAATGTCGCGGATTCCATCAACTACATGCTCGACAATTTCACCAAGGTTCTCGAGCGCGTCCGCAAAGCCGCCATGGAAGTCACCGCCTGCTCCAACAACATTCTCGTAGCCGCCGACGAAATGCAGGCCGGCGCTACCCAACAGGACCAGGAAATCACCAACACCTCCAGTGCCGTGGAAGAACTAACGGTTTCGATGAAGCAAGTTTCGAACAACGCAGAAGCCAGCGCCGAAGCCGCCCGCCGCGCTCTTGACGCCGCCGAACAAGGCAACCGCGCCGTTCGCGACACGCTCGAAGGCATGCAGCGTATCCGCGCCTCCGTGCAGGCCACCGCCAAGAAGATCAAGTCGCTCGGCGATCGCTCTCTCGAAATTTCCGAAATCATCAACGTCATCAACGACATCACCGAGCAAACCAACCTGCTCGCACTTAACGCTGCCATCGAAGCAGCTCGCGCCGGAGAAGCTGGCCGCGGATTCGCCGTCGTAGCCGACGAAGTCCGCAAGCTCGCCGAACACAGCCGCAGCGCCACCAAAGACATCGCAGCCCTGATCAAGGCCATTCAAGCCGAGACTAACGAAGCGGTCGTGGTCATGGAAGAAGGCACCAAGGAAGTCGAAGGCGGCGCAACTCTGGCCGATCAAGCCGGCCGCGCCCTCGACGCAATTTCCAGTGTAGTCCGCCAATCTGCCGAGCTCGTCCAGGAAATCTCTCTGGCTTCCAAGCAACAGGTGCGCGGCACCGAAGGCGTGGCACACGCCATGCAAATCATTTCCAGCATCACGCGGCAGACTTCGCAAGGCACCCGCGGCACAGTCGCGACGGTCAGCCAACTCGTCAAACTCTCGGATCAGCTCAACGAAGGCCTGGCGCAGTTCCGCGCAACGAAACAAGGCCTCGTGAACGACGAATCCGACCGGCCCGTTCCCGCCGGCGCAGCGCGATAGGCAAAGATTCTCAGCTCCGGCTGACTGCCCAGCGGTCACCAGCGGAGCCGAAACGAAATCACCATGACCGAACGCCAGGGACCTGCGGCCCGTTTGAGCGAACACGAATTAAGCGAGATCCGCATGTTGATTGAGGAGCGCACAGGTATTCACTTCGACGAATCGCGCGAGCGGTTTTTCTCGACGCGCGTCCGCGAGCACCTGGTCGCAAAAAAACTAGCAGGTGGCACGGAACTCTTGCGCGCTATTCGCAAGACCAATGTTGAGTACGAAGCTTTACTCGAAAGTTTGCTGACGCAGGAAACGTCGTTTTTCCGGTACCCGGGCGTGTACGAAGCATTCGAAAAGCGTCTGCTGCCCGAGCTGCACGTTAAAAAGTTCTGGAAGAATCCCAGAACTCTACGCGTTTGGAGTGCAGGCTGTTCCACCGGAGAAGAAGCCTATTCGATCGCCATCACCATCGCCGACGCTCTCTCGTTCGCTGATTCCTGGAAGCTCGAAATCCTGGCGACCGACGTGAGCAGAAACGCGCTGAAGCAAGCCGAGCGTGGCATTTACAAAGGCCGCAGCGTCGCCAGCGTCAGCGAAAAACAATTAGCAGCCCATTTCACGCAGGTTAGGGAAGGCTATCAGGTCAAGTCCCGGCTCCAGAAAATGGTCACCTTCGCACAAATGAATCTCGCCTCCGCGGTCTACGTCGGCCGCATGGATCTGATTTTTTGCATGAACGTGATGATTTATTTCACCGAAGAGCGCCGCCGCGCGTTGGTCCAGCGCTTCTACGACAGCCTGGAACCCGGTGGATACCTCTTCCTCGGCCATTCCGAATCCATCTCCAAAATGCCGGTAAAGTTCCAAGCCATCGTCCTGAACGATTGCATCCTCTACCGCAAGCCAACCGCCGAGGAACTCCACAAGACGGAACTCGTCATGGAAGGAGGAGCCGCGTGAGCATCCCCGACCGCGAAGCCGTAGAACTCTTCCTCCAGGAAGCCTCGGAGCATCTCCAATATCTCCGCGAATACGTCAGCGTGCTCCAGGAAATCGAGCCGCGCCGCGAAGATCTCGAGCGCCTGTACATTGCCGCTCACACGCTAAGCGGCACCTCGGCCAGCTACGGATTCCCGCGCTTCTCCGAAATCGCCGGAAAACTGGCCCATGTCTTTCAATATTCCCTAAACGCCACGTTAGGCGACGACCTCCACGGCCCGCTAACTGAATTCCTCTCCGACGGCATCTCCTTGCTCGAAACGGATTTGCTGGAAATCAGCGACACTGGCAACGAAAATGTCGAAGACATAACCTCCTTCAAAGAACGCTACCGTTTCGCGTTCCCAGTTGAGCCCGTTCCGCTAAACTTCGACCAGCGCCAACCGTCGGGTTCCGAGTACGTTGATGAAATTCCGCAATCCGCATTCACCGGCTCCTATTTCGACGCGCTGCCGGGCGACGACGAAGTCGGCCCCGAGATTCTCGAGTTCTTCCAGCCGGAAGCCGAAGAACATTTGCAAGTGGTCAGCGATTGCCTGATCTCCCTCGAAGGCAACAACAATCCAGAAGAAATCAATCGCCTCTTCCGCGCCATTCACACCGTAAAAGGTTCGGCAGCCCAAGTAGGCCTGAAGCGTCTGGGTGCGATCGCTCACCGCGTAGAAGACTTGATCGGCCGCCTGCGCGATGGCGAAATCGATCCATCGCCCGCGGTCGTCGATCTCTGCCTCGAATCCGTAGACGTCCTGAAGAGAACGCTGCATCGTCAGTGGGCCGATGAATCCGAAATGCGCGCAGGCGTCGATTCCCTGCTTAACCGCATCGCCGAATTCGCCCCGCTCGATGCGGAAGAAGCCGTCGCGGAAGCTCAGGCCAACGCTGAATCCGAATTTGCCCCCAGCACTGCGATCGCCGCCCCTCCCCAACCGCGCAAGGCCGGCAAGCAACCCGTGGCCGTAACGACGTCCGCCAAATCCGTACGTATCGCGCTCGAACGTCTGGACCGCATGATGAACACGGTAGGCGAGCTGGTCATCAACCGCACCCGCATGGTCGGCCGTGTCTCCGAACTCGAAAAGCTCGTCGACACGCTGAGCTTTTCCAAAGAACGCCTGCAAGGCAAAGTGAACGAGTTCCAGGAAAAATACGAATTCAACCGCATCAGTTCCTCGCGCGCCACCGCATCGTGGAACGCCACTGCTCCCAAGCGTCTGGCCAGCGCCGCCGCGGGCGAAGCCTCCTTCTTCGACGACTTCAGCGAACTGGAGATGGATCGCTACGACGATTTCAACATCCTCTCCCGCTCCATGGCCGAAATCTCCGCCGACGTCAACGAAGTCCTCACGCAGCTCGAAGGCTACATCGGCCGCGTCGAAGGCGACATCGACGAATTCACGAAACTCGCCCACCACCTGCAGGACGAATTTACGGCCGCCCGCATGGTGCCCATCGGCACTCTCTATTCGCGCCTCTCCCGCGCCGTTCGTGACGCCGCGCAATCCTCAGGCAAACACGTCGAACTGGATTTCGTCGGCAACGAAACCGAACTCGACAACAACATCATCCAGCAAATTTCCGATCCGCTAGTGCACCTGGTCCGCAACTCCGTCGCCCACGGCATCGAGCGTTCCGACGCTCGCCTCTCCGCTGGCAAGCCCGAAGCCGGCAAAGTCTCCCTCCGCGCCTATCACCGCGGCAACCACATCTACATCGAAGTCGAAGACGATGGCAGCGGCATCGATTACGATCGCGTAAAGCAAAGCGCTGCCGAACGCGGCCTCGTTTCCAGCGAAACAGCGGATCGCCTCACCGAGCGCGAGCTTCGCGAAATGCTTTTCCACCCGGGCTTCTCCACCGCCCCGGCCAAAACCGAACTTGCAGGCCGCGGCGTCGGTCTCGATGTTGTTCGCGCCAATCTCAACGCTCTCAACGGCGACGTCGAAATCGAAAGCACCCGCGGCCAAGGCACAAAATTCACTCTCAAGGTCCCTCTAACTCTCATCATTTCGCCAGCTCTCTTCGTTCGCTGCGGCGGCGTCAGCTTCGCCCTCCCGCTAGCAGTAGTCGAAGAAATCCGCCGCATTCGCGCCGACGAAATCGAAGACATAGGCGGCAAACTCCTCACGAAAGTCCGCGACGTGGTAACCGAAGTCGTTCGTCTCGACAGCTATCTAGGCTTACCTCCGCTCGAAGCGATCAACGGCTACTTCCGCATGGTCGTCGCCAACACCGGCAACCGCCAGGTCGGTCTCATCGTCGAAGAAGTCCTCGGCAAAGACGAAATCGTCATCAAGAATCTCGGCGAATATCTGCGCCGCGTGAAACTTTTCCCAGGCACGACCATCGCCCCCGATGGCAGCCTGATCCTTCTTATCTATCTAAACCCCATGGTCGCCACCGACCCCACCGAGCGCCGCACGTTACAAGCCAGCGCCAGCGCCGCACGCGTCTTCGCCCCGGGTTCCGAAGCCGTAGCCCGTGGCACCATTCCCACCGACGCCATCGACCGCGTCGAACACGAACGCGTCATCGTCGTCGCCGACGATTCCATCAGCGTCCGCAAATTCGTAGGCCGCATGCTGGAGAAGAACGGCTACCGCGTAAAGCTAGCCGCCGACGGCCTGGAAGCCGCCGAACTCGTCACCCAACACGGCTGCCATCTTGTCATCACCGACTTGGAAATGCCGCGCATGACCGGCTACGAGTTAATGGTCCAATTGCGTCAGAACCCCACGACCCGCCGCATCCCGGTGATGGTCGTAACCTCCCGCGCAGGCGCCAAACATCGCGATCGCGCCATAAAAGAAGGCGCAGCTTCATTCCTGACCAAGCCCGTACAAGAGGATCAATTGATCGCCGCAGTCGAACAACTCATGGGAATGGAGGCGACGCGACCCGCAGTACCGGTAGCGTAGGAACCAGCGATGGCGACCCTTCCCAATAAAAAATTCCGCGTCCTGATCGTTGACGACTCGGCTTTCATGCGCAAGGTTCTGGAATCGATTCTGAATTCCGACGATCAACTGCAGGTCGTAGGCCAAGCCAAGGACGGGCGCGAAGCCGTAACGCTCGCCGAATCGCTGAAACCCGATGTCATCACCATGGACATCAACATGCCCCACGTCGATGGCCTGCAAGCAACGGCGCAAATCATGACCACCAACCCGCGCCCCATCGTCATCGTCAGTTCGGAGTCCCGCGAAGGCGCAGCCAGCACGCTGAAAGCTCTCGAGCTAGGTGCCATCGAATTCGTAGCCAAACCGTCCAGCGGCATCGATCTCGACATGCAAAGCGTGCGCGAAGATCTCCTGCGCAAAGTGCGTATGTCCGCAAAAGTTCGCGTTGTCCGGACCGCTTCGCGCCTGGCATCCACGCTGCAAGCGTCAAACGCGAATCCGAACCCAGCAGGCGCCGCGCCAAAAGTAGCTCCGCGCCCTCCGGCATCCGCATCGCTCGATCAACGTTTCCCGATCGTCGTTCTCGGCGCTTCAACCGGCGGCCCGGCAACGGTCATGCGCCTCGCCCCAGGCTTCACCACTGGCTTCCCTGCTGCCGTCTTTCTCGTGCAGCACATGCCCGCAACCTTCACTACGCAATACGCGGCCCAACTCGCCGAATTCACCGGCATCCGCGTCAAAGAAGCTGAGCCCAACGAACCGGTCCAACCCGGCACGCTTTACATCTGCCCGGGCGGCCAACATCTGCGCATCACTCCGACAGGCCGCATTCAGCTCGATTCCACTTCCGGGCGCATCAACGGCTATCTTCCGAATATCGACATCACCATGGAAAGCGCCGCCTCCTATGCAGGCGCGATGACCATCGGCGTAGTTCTGACCGGAATGGGCAACGACGGCGCAGCCGGCGCAAAAGCAATCAAGAACGCAGGCGGCATGGTCATCGCCCAGGACGAAGCCACCTCGGTCATTTTCGGCATGCCCGCCGAAGCCATTAAAGCCGCCAACGTCGAGCACGTCCTGGCGCTCGACGACATCTACGCCGCCATCGAAAGACGCGTCCTCAACATCTGCAAGCCCACGCCCGTCGGGGTGAAATAAATGCGTCTTCCTAGCCCCCCTAAAGCAGCCCCGGTTCGCACCGAGCAGATAATCCTGTTCCGTGTAAGCGGCCAGCTTTTTGCCGTCTCGTCCGCCTCCGTGCAGGAAGTCCGCAGCGTAGATACGCTAGCAGGCGCCGCGAAAGAAATCGCCCAGGCCGGCCTGCGGAAAGTCCGCCACGTAGTGCAGCGCGGCGAACACTCTTTCTACGTTGTGAACGGCGCCATGCATTTCGGCTTACAACCTTTCCCACCCGCTCTGGTCTTCGTTCTCCGCCGCACGCGCACCGCTCTGCTCATCGACGGCATCGAGAAAATGACGACCATGACCCGCCTGCAAGCCCTACCGCAGGCCTTCTGCAACGACGAACGCGAGTGGTATCGCGGCGTAACCGCCATCGACCAAACGGTTGTCCCAGTGGTCAAGCCCGAAGGTTTCCTAACGCCAGACGAACTTTTCCTACTGGACTCCTCGCTCGAGCCCAAAGATTCCGCAATCCAATCGGGAGACTCCACGCTCCAATCCGGAGATTCCACGAGTGCCCCACCCTCGGTTTTTGAAGGTGGGTCTTTCCGTTCGTCCGACCCCAACGAATCCGCAATGCAAATCGCAACTTTCGACTCTTCGGTGTCCGACTCCGAGGGTGCCGCACCCTTGGGTTCCAAGGGTGCGGTTTTTCCGCAACCAGACTCCACCGATCCCGCGAGCCTCCCGCAATGAGCCCGCAACCCGATTCCGAATCCTTCGTGTTGCTGCGTCTCGCGGAGCGCCGCTTCGCCGTAGCCGCGGGCGACATCGCCGAACTCGTCGCGCCGAGCCGCATCTTCCGCTTTCCGCATCACACCAAAGAAGTCGAAGGTGTAATCCTTCGCCGCGGCCGCATCGTCCCAGTCTGTGACGTAGCCGCAAGACTCATCGGCAAAAATCTCCGTTCCCGTCGTTTCTATTTAATCGCCCAACGTCGCTATAACACCGGCACCGAATGGATCGCCCTTCCGGTCACCGGCGATTGCGAACTCATCTCCGCGGAAATGATTCCCGCCAGCGAGGCCGATCTACCTCACGTCTCCGGCTGGCTCTCGCACAATGGCGATGTAATCGAAGTTCTAAACCTCAACGCCCTGACGCCCGGCCCTATCGCCGCCCAACCCGTCGTCCCGGACGAGGCCCTCCAGCACGAGGCCCATTCATGACCGACAACGGACGGGTACCGAAAATCCTGCTGATCGACAGCAACGTCTACTTTTCAAAGCGCCTGAGCGATGCCCTGAAGCGCGAAGGTTTCGCGGTTCAAGCCAGCACGCAGCCCGCGTTCGCGCTAACCACGCTCGAGTACGACACACCCACCGCGGTCGTCTGCTCTACTAACATGCGCGAAATGGGCGCCTTGGAAATCGCCAAGATCATCCACGCCGATCCCAAGAACTCCACGCTCCCCATCATCGCTCTGGGTGACGGCAGCCAGCGCGCCCTGATGGAAGCTTTCCAGGCCGGCTGCGACGACTACATCGATCGCCAGCGCCAACCCGCTGTCATCGCCACCCATATTCGCAACATCCTCATCAGCAAGGCCGAAGGCTTCCAGCCCACGCAAATGCTGGCCCAAGCCGATACCAGCCTGAGCGGCAGCCTCTCGCACCACGATCTTCCGGGCGTACTCCAAATGCTAGGCCAAGCACGCCAAACCGGCGCCCTGCACATCAACGCCGCCGCCACCGACGCTGTCCTCTTCTTCGACGCCGGCACCATAACCCACGCAGAGTGCGGCAGCCTCTTCGGCGACGAGGCCGTAATTCATATCGTAAAAAGTTGCATTCAGGGTGGTGCAGGAGTCTACAAATTTGTGTACGGGGCCACGGCGGCGCAGCAGACCGTCCTGCGTTCCGCTACCGACTTAATGCTAGATGCCATGCGTGAGTACGACGAGGGCGCCCAAGACCTGGCGCACAACGATATGGCAGACAAGGAAGCGCTATGAGCGAACTGATGGCAGTACCACCGCTAACCGACGCGCCGGCAAAACGCCCGCCGACGATTTATTTTATCGACGACTCCGCCACCATGCGCGAAGTCATCAAGATCGCGTTCCGCCGCGAAAATTTCAATGTAATCGCCTGCGCCGACGCGGCTTCCGCGTTAGCCCAATTCGAGGAGAACCCGCCAGACGCGGTGATCACCGACGTAATTATGCCGGATCAAGACGGCTACTCCGTCTGCACCCAGATCAAACAGCATCCGCAGTTCGGCAAAATTCCAGTGGTCCTGATGTCCGGTGTAGTGAACAAAACCGTTGCCGACAAAGCCGTTTCCGTTCAAGCCGACGAACTTATCCGCAAGCCCTTCCAACCCCAGGAATTAATCGGTCGCGTAAAGGCCCTGTTAAACCCCAAGCCCGCAACCCCAGCGCCATCCGTCACAGATCGACCCGCGTTTCCAAGCATTCCCAGCGCACCCACCGCCGCGAACGCTCTCAACAGTCTCTTTGCACCGCCGCCACCGAGAACGCAGGTGCCACCTCCGCCGCCCAACGTGTCCGAACAAAGAGTTCCCGAATCCGCATGGCCCCGGGCGCTTGCCGAAGCCTTCACGCCCCGTCCCGGTGGCGCTGCGCCCGCAGCTCCCGTTTCCGGCCAGCCCGCTCAAACGGCGGCGCCTGCAAGCCCGCGCTCCGTGCCCAGTGGCGACGCACTAAAACTCCGCGCCGAAGTAGCGCGTCTCGAGCTCCTTGTGAAAAAACTGCAAACCGAGCTACAACTCGAGCGCCAATACAACCAATCCCTGGAAATCCAAATTCACGACCTGACCCATACGGAATAAAATCCGGGTAGCACAGGCACTCTTGCCTGTCTCCAGGTAAGCAGCGTTGCGATCAATCCCGGTCGGCGCTAATCGGATTATTATTCGTTACTCGCAATGACGGCTTCGCCGCCGCATTTGCGATCGCTGCGGCAATTTTCCTCATCCCATTCGGCATGTTCGCCGTAAACATTTTCGCGTGCTCAAGATACGCATCGGCTTTCTCACCGCGTAACACAACGCGCTGCGTAAGTCGCGTTCGCCTTTCCGCCAGCCCTGCGAATTTCCATTCAATCGCCAACGCAGCTCCGTCCAGCAGAATTTCGATGGTCGCCGCCTCGCCCGGGGTCACCTCGCGAATGATCCAGCGGATCGACTCCTGACCAGGTATTCGCGTTAACCCACGGGCCCCGACTGCGAACGGTCCATCCAACTCGAATTGCGCGGGAGGGTCGTCCCAATTCGCGACATTGCTCCAATATCTCCACGCGAAGTCGGGACTGGCGTCCGTTTCCTCTGCATGCACCGACTGCCACGCCGCGTTCGCCATCACTATCTTGGCCCTCCCGAAATCTTCGCCCTCCCGAAGCTCTTGCCGAAGCTATTGCTGCAGCTTGCCGCTTGCTTGCAATCCAGCAAGCCATCGGCGCGCCCTCGCGGCCTCCGGACGCTCGCCATGATCCCGCAAATACTCCCGCAAAGTCTGCGCCGCTTCCTCATACCTTCCGACTGCGGTCAGTGACTGCGCCACCAGCAGTTGAATTTCCGGCGCCTTGCCCTTACCTCCGGCCAGCGCTGTCTGCGAACTTTTCAGCGCCTCGTCATACCGTCCGCTCTGGTAATACGATTTCGCGAGCACCCAATGTATCTGGTACTCCGCAGCTGAATCCAATTGCAGCGACTTTTCCAGTGGAGCAATCGCCGCTTCATATTTCCCTTGATCCGAAAACGCCATCCCCAGCGCCGCAAACGCCCGCGCATGATTCGGATCGACCTGCGTGGCCTTCTCCAGCGCACCTTGCGCCTGCGCCCAATTTCGCTTCTTCAAACACAAAACGCCCTGCGCGTACAAGACGTCCGGATGTCCGGGCGCCAGCCGGACCGCTTCCCCCACAAACTTCTCCGCTTCTTGCAACTTGTCAGACCCCAGCGCTCGCAATCCGTGATCGAACGCCTCTTGCGCTTTCGGCGCCAGGATCGCCCTCCCCGGAAGTCCCGCGCTATTTCCGGTAATCGATCCTCGCAGATACACATCCACCTGCGTCTTCCCTTCCACCGGAACCGAGATTTCCTTCTGCACACTCGGGTATCCTGCAGCCTGCACGATCACCGTGAATTCTCCGAGACTGGTCACGATGAAGGCCATGCGGCCCTGCGTCGTCGAACCCTGCCCGCTGAGGATGCTGCCTTCGCGATACAGTCTGACCATCACAGGCGAGGAGATGGGCTCCCCAGAACCGTCGTGCACGGTCACCGAAATTTCCGCACCGTTTCCAAATCGTTCGTTCTCTTTACTTCCGCTATCCTGGCACCAACTCGGTACCACCGGCATCGCCACGCAAGACAGCGCAACCGCCGCCAATCGCGCAGAGTGCCGCTGGGAACACGCTTTGCGATAACGCGTGAACTGTGAATTGACCTGGTTCCTGGCCCGGGCGAAGTAACGCATGAGGGCCTCGACGAATTGCCGCGAGCCTAGTCCCCCGCACCAACCGCGTCAAGCGAAAGTAGCGGCCGGCCTTCAAGAGCGGTCGTTCCACATTGCAAACGCAGCCCTTGTTGAGCACCGTGCCACGTTCGCTCCACCCGTTCCGATTCTCCTAACTCTCAGCAATATCCGCGCTACCATGACCAACACCCGCCTTCCCCACAAGGGGACACCCATGCCGCAAGCCGACCGCCGCCGCGAGCCCAGAATTCCATTCTCCGCCAACGCAGAAATCCTGGACGAACAGCATGATTCTCGCACTCACTCAAGAGTTCGCGATCTAAGCGCGGGAGGCTGCTACCTTGAAACGCCCCACCCCTTTCCTCCAGGTAAAAACCTCCTCATCGAGATCTACACAGACTCCGATTTCCTGGAAACGCACGCCACAGTTGCTTTCCTGGAGCCCAACCAAGGCATGGGCTTAACTTTCAGCGTCATGCAACCCTTCTTCCTCGCAATCCTGAACAAATGGATCGCCCAAGCCGCACTCGGCCCGACCCATTGACCCGGGCCATTGAATCGACCCTATTTGGCTCTTTTCTAGTGTCGACTCAGTATTTCGTATCTCTTTGCTCGTCAGAGGCGTAGACTTAAGTCTCCCTCTTGAATTCCCATCGAAAGAAGGTCTGATGACGAGCCCAACGGTCTACCGGTGGCAAACGCCCTACGACTCCGCGGTTCTGGAGATGGACGTGGCTCGAATCCCAACGCGCGTCAAGGAGGCGTTGAGCGCGATTGAGGAGCGTTTGCGGAGCTGCATCGAGTATGGCAGCGTGGAACACCGAGCGATCGAGGACGCCCGGCGAGCGCTGGCGACGTTGAACGCGAAACGCAAGTAGTTGGGCTCCTTTGGACTACCCCCACCCCCCTTTTAGCGAAAGTGTGTGATTCCGCTCCACTTAAAGCTGCTTAGAATCAACACTTGCAGAAGTGTTGATTCTAAAGACGCTCCAGGCGGACCCTGTTTGTAATTGAGTAACTAGACTGGGACTGAAGCTTCTTACAGGGATTTGGAGGACTGCCTGGCGGGCAAACATGCTTTGCGGGCACGGGAACGACGCCGTACCAACCGACCAGAAGATTATACCATATTGGTACTATTTGTCAAGAAATAACTTTAAGTCCTGCTAAATCTTAGACTTTGGAAACCGCAGCGCCGACTGGCGTCCTTGCAGGAAACGCCTGACGGCAGCGTCGCGCTCCAGACCGATCGCAATGTCGTAGGCCTGATGGGCCTCGAGGTGTGCGCCGGTCTTGGCCAATAGCCCCGCACGCGCCGCCCAATACGGTTGATATTCGGCTAGCCGAACATCGCCCTTCGCTTCGGGCATGGCGACGAGACCTGCTTCGGCCCCGTGCAACTCCGCGATTGCCAGTGCCCGGTTGATGGCTACCACCGGGGAGGCGGCGATTTCGAACAGAGCGTCGTACAACTGCACTACTTCGGCCCAGTTGGCTTGACCGGTGCGGCAGCGGTGCACGTGGGCGGATTGGAGCGCGGCTTCGATCTGATACCTGCCAATCGAGCCTAGGGCGCTGGCAGTGAGCAGCAGCGCTTCGGCCTCTCCGATCCCATGCCAATCCCACAGCGCGGAGTCCTGCTCGGCCAACGGAACGTACTCGCCCTGAGCGCTGCGCCTTGCGCGACGCCGAGCCTCAGCGTGAAGCATAAGGGCGAGCAAACCTATCGCATCGGCTTCCTGGGGAAGCAGTTCGACAACGAGCCTAGCCAGAAACATGGACTCTGCGGTGAGATCGCGGCGCACGACATCGGTCCCCCCCGGGTCGCTCCATCCTTCTGTGAAGGCGGCATAGATGGCGTCCAGCACGGAGCCAAGGCGGGCGGGAAGTTCTTCGCGTTCCGGGATGTGGAACGGAATGCCGGCTTGGCGGATTTTCTCCTTGGCGCGGCCGAGGCGCTTCCCCATGGCTGCCGGCGACATGAGGAAGGCCGAGGCGATGGTTTTTGCGTCCAGCCCGACCACGACTTGCAGCATTAACGGGGCGCGAACGGCGATGTCTATGGCGGGGTGGGCGCAGGCGAATAGCAGGGCGAGGCGGCGGTCCGGGATTTCTGACTCTGCTGCCGCGGCCTCGAGCCCTTCCGCCAGGAGTTGCAGTTCGCCCGCTGCGGACTCGCTGGTAGAGCGCCGGCGAGCGACGTCGATCGTTCTTCGTTTGGCGACCGTCATCAACCAGGCTTCGGGGTTTGCGGGGCAGCCGTTGCGGGGCCAATCCGCCAGAGCTGCTGCGAACGCGTCTGATAACGCGTCCTCAGCGGCCGCCACATCGCGGGTGCGGGCGGCGAGGAAGGCTACGAGCTTGCCGTAGCTGCGGCGGGCGACTTCCTCGGCGGTGCGGCGGGCTTCGACCTCGTTATCGTTTATACCTTCGACCATAAGAACTCGGAGCCTGTTGCCGGAGGCTCTCCCCTGAACTTTTCGTCAAGGCATGGCTTCGCAGGTTGCGGAGGAATGCCAAGAGGGTCTCCTCAGGGGCTGAAGCCCATTGAAAGCACCAGCTTCTGTCGGAGCTAAAAGCTTCGACCGCTGAAAGGCAATCTTTTCCGCAGTTTATACCCCGAATGTAATCAACGAGGCTTCAGCCGCTTAGGGCGCTTTCCAAGCGATACATAAATTCTGCTACCAACGAGGATCAAGTGCTAGAGGGCCGGCTCGTACCACAGCACTACGTTTCCATTTCCGAAGGTACGCGTCTTCATCAACTTCAAGTCCAGCTTCTTGTTCTGGCCTTCGAACAGCGTGCGGCCGGAGCCGAGCGCGACAGGAGTTAAAACGATCTGGTATTCATCGATCAAGCCGTGCTCGGCGAGTTGCGAGACAATGCTCCCGCTACCCATGATGACCATATCCTTACCGGGTTCTCGCTTCATCTTGCGAACTTCCGTTGCCAGGTCACCTTTGACCAGTTTCGTGTTGTTCCATTCTGCCTTGTCCAGCGTCCGCGAAAACACGACCTTGGGGAACCGGTTCATGGCTTCGGCTACGCCAGGATTATTCTTCGCCGCCAATGGCGTCGGCCAGTAGCTGGCCATCAAGTCGTAGGTCTTCCGGCCGAACGCTAACGCGGCGTCGCCACTGGCGTTGCCGCTGACGAAGGCGCTCCATTCCGGGTCATACCGGTGAGCCCAAGACATGTCGCCGGTTGCACTCGTAAAGTAGCCGTCCAAAGACACACTATTAAACATGATTAAGCGAGGCATGATTCCTATTCTCCTTTTACGTGGATTGTTTACGTGAATGAGAAAGCGTTTGTCGACTATAGGTGCCGCCGCCCTTTGTAGATTTTCTATAGGTGCGGCTCACTCCCCAATGTATTCAGCGAGGTCTCGAGTCAGCATGGTCCCCTCTTGCACGGGACGAACTTCCACAACGCCGTGAAGCGCGGTTGGCGAGCGGGCTGCCCAGGCGATGGCGGCATCAAGATCGGCGACTTCGATGATGTGAAAGCCGCCCAATTGCTCTTTCGATTCGGCGTAAGGACCATCGAGGACCTGGGTTTTGCCATCGGTTACCCGGACGGTGGTGGCCGCGGAGGTCTGGTGCAGGCCTTTGCTGTCTTTTAGGACGCCGGCCTTGACCATTGCCTCCATATAAGCCTTATAGGCGCCCAACCAGTGCAGCTTTTCGTCCTTGGTTAGCTGGTGCCAGCCCGATTCGCGGACGTAATCCATTAAGATGTATTTCATTGAACCTCCGAAACCGATTGTAGGCGGTCACCACGACCGCTACTACCATGACGCGCGTACCTCGCCAATTTGGACAACCATCGCCTGGTGTTTACATTTCCAAGGAAGAACGCCTGTCCTTCAGGCTAGTTGACGGTCGGCGGATGATTCAGTAGCCTCAACCGCGGCTCAACGACGACCGGACACGACTAGGAGAGCGAGAAAGAAGGGCTCCATGCAGGAGAAATCTGACGTCGCCATATCCAGGCGACAATTCGCGCGCCGCGCTGCTATTGCTTCGGCAGTGGCCTCTATCGCTCCAGCGAGCGCGATGACCTCGGAACTCGGATCGCGCGCCACGCCAACTGCGCAGCCTGCAGGCCAGGCTCCGGCGACTGCTGCCCTGCCGCAACTGCCGCCCAATGCGCCGAAGCTTTCGCAGGAAAGTCAGGCTGAGGCGGATGCGCGGTTTCAGTCGATCATGGCGGAGTATGGCGGGCGTTTCTCGGACGAACAGAAGGCGGACTTGCGGCGGCTGTGTACCTTCGGGCAAGCGCCCTTGGAGCGGCTGAGGGCTTATAAGGTTGAGAATGGCGACGGGCCTGGGTTGTATCTGAAGCCCTTGTTCGAGCGAGAGAAGAAGGGGAAGGTTGTGGGGTTGGGTGGATCGGCTGCGGGAAAACCATCGGGGACTGGGACGAAGCCATGATGAGGGACGGTTCGAGGCGGACCGGTTGGGAATCTGGTTGGCCGCGACGGTCGCGCCTTTCCTTCGTCAGGATAAACTAAAGCGCGCCCCTACACTTTGGTCGCAACTTAGGGATAGGGAAAAGACTGGATGCCCGGGGAAGAAATTTTCTATTTGTCGGTTACCGAATTGGCCAAGCGGATTGAGGCGAAGACGCTTTCGCCTGTGGACCTCACGCAGGTATATCTCAAACGAAGTGAAAAATATGGGCCGCGACTGAACGCTTATGCGCGGCTGACTCCGGACTTGGCTTTGGCGCAAGCGCAGGCGGCGGAGAAAGATATACGGCGCGGGCATTACCGCGGTCCGCTGCACGGGATTCCTTACGCCGCGAAGGATTTGCTCGCGGTCAAGGGCGTGCCTACCACTTGGGGGGCGAAACCTTACGCCAGCCAGGTTTTTGACTACGACGCGACGGTGATCGAGCACTTGAATCGGGCTGGGGCGGTGATGATCGGTAAGGCCTCGATGGTGGAGTTGGCTGGCGCGATGAATTACCGATTTGCGTCAGCGTCGCTGCAAGGGGCGGCGAAAAATCCCTGGGATACTTCTTGTTGGACCTGTGGGTCGTCGTCGGGTTCTGGCGCGATCGTGGCGGCGGGGCTTGCGGCGTTCGCGATCGGCACCGAGACTTGGGGATCGATCATTTGCCCTTCGGCGTTTTGCGGAGTCAGCGGGTTACGGCCGACCTACGGGCGCGTTAGCCGCTATGGGGCGATGGCACTCGCGCCCTCGATGGACAAGATCGGACCGATGGCGAGGTCGGCAGAGGATTGCGCGCGGATTTTCGCGGTGCTCGCGGGACACGATCCCAAGGATCACGCGACGCTGCCCGTCGACAAAGCGGCGTTCACGTACTCCCCGTCGATGGAATTGAAAAGCAGGTCGCTGACGGTGGGCTGGCTTACCAACGCATGGAAAACGCCGGACCCGAGTGTGGCGAAAATTGCAGACGCCACCGAAAAAACTTTGCGCAAGACGTTTCCCGTCGTGCACCACGTGGCGCTGCCGCAAGGGCCATGGGATGACGCCGGCAACGTCACGATGGGTATCGAAGGCGCGGCATCGTTTCGCTCGCTGATTCGCAGCGGGCAAGTCAGTGAACTCGCTGACCCGCTCGGCCAAATCAACGGCTACGTGAACGAGCAAATCTCCGGCGCGGATTATCTGCAAGCCCAACATGTCCGCGAAATTCTGCAGAAGAAAATGGCGGACTTGTTTGATTCGTTCGATGTACTAGCGACGGTTTCTCAGCCGTTGCCTGCGACGCCACTCGATTTCAATCTTGAAACGGGGCTCTCGTTTCCCGATCCGCTCGGCGCGATCGGAAATCTTTGCGGATTGCCTGCGCTGTCGGTACCCTGTGGCTTCACGGAGAGGCGTCTGCCGATGGGCGTGCAGTTCGTGGGTCGCGCCGGGGATGATTTTGGGGTGATTCAAGCTGCTCGCACGTATCAATCGCACACGGACTGGCACCATCGGCACCCGAAGCTGGCTTGAGAGTCATCAGGTTTCCGGGTTCGAAGCTTCGAGGGGCACGGGGATTGCGTGAGAACCGAGAGCCAAGAGGCCTCAGCGGCTGAAGCCGGTCTCGCTGGCTGGCTTGGTCGGCATGGCTGAAGCCATGCCCTGACGTCGGAACACAGACTGAAGGCGGGATTCGGATTCGGAAGAACCGTGTTGCCGATCTTGCAGAAGTCAGGATTTTAAGGAGAAGCCGCGGGAGGGCTGCGGAAGAAGGCGGGCGGGTTCAGGATTTTCGAGCGACGCCGATGACTTCGCGCACGGCGCGCAACAGCGCACCACGATTGAAGGGCTTGGTCAGGATGCGGACTGACGAACCGGACTGGGCGGCTTCTGTCGCCGCATGTTCGCTGTAGCCGGACATGAAAATTACGCCCAAGCCTGCGTGCTGCTGCTGTAACAGCGCCGCTAACTGCTGTCCGGTCATCCCTGGCATCACCAGGTCGGTGACTAGAAGATCGATTTCGGTTGAGTGTTCTGCCGCGAGCTTGAGCGCTTCCTGGCCATTAGGCGCTTCGATGACGGTGTAACCCGCGGCTTCCAGAAATTCGCGAGCAAGTTCGCGCACGTCCGCTTCGTCCTCGGCAAGCAGCACGGTTTCGGTGCCGCGCGGCGCCTCCGTGACAATCTTTGAGGCTGCTCCGCTTTCTACGGGCTGATCGACGCGAGGCAAATAAATTTTGAAGGAGGTTCCCTTACCGATTTCGCTGTAGACCCAGATGAAACCGCCGCTCTGTTTCACCACGCCGTAGACGGTGGAAAGTCCGAGCCCGGTTCCCTTGCCTTGCTCTTTGGTGGTGAAAAAGGGTTCGAAAATGCGCGCCTGCGTTTCCGCGTCCATGCCGGTGCCGGTGTCGCTGACGGCGAGGAGCACGTAATTGCCGGGCTGCACCACGGGACGCGTGGTGCTGTAGGCGTGATCGAGTTCGGTGTTGGAGGTTTCGATCAGCAGGCGGCCGCCGTCGGGCATGGCGTCGCGAGCGTTGACGGCCAAGTTCATGATCACTTGTTCCATCTGGCTGGCATCGGCGCGGATGGCGCCGAGGTCGGAAGCAGTGCGGATGACGAGCTCGACATCTTCGCCGATGAGGCGGGGAATGAGCTTGCCCAACTCCTCGACGATGTTGTTGAGGCTCATTACGCGCGGCTGCAGGACTTGCATGCGGCTGAAGGCGAGGAGCTGGCGAGTGAGAGAGGCGGCGCGATCGGCGGCGCGGTCGATCAATTCTATTTTTCTGACGGAATGGTCGCCCTGGGGAAGCGCGGCCAACAGCAGCTCGGTGTGGCCCTTGATGACCATTAAGAGATTGTTGAAGTCGTGAGCGACGCCGCCAGCGAGGCGGCCGACGGCTTCCATTTTTTGGGCTTGGCGAAGCTGCTCTTCGAGTTGCTGGCGCTCGCCGACGTCCTGAGCGACAACCAGGTGAACCGCGCGGCCTGCGTATTCCAACTGGTGAGCGATGATTTCGGCGTCGATCACTTTTCCGTCTTTGCGAACGTGCTTCCAGTGTCCCCGGTACTGTTGGTCAGTTTGGGGTTGGCGAATGTATTCGAGAAAAGCGACCTGTTCACTGGCCAGGCGAATGTCCATGACGGTCATGCCCTCGAACTCTTCGCTGGAATAACCGTATGCGCGCACGGCCGCGTCGTTCACCTGGAGGAAGCGCAGTGTCTCGTTGTCGAAGACCCAGGTGGGAATCGGATTGTGGGAAAACAGAAGACGGAACATAGAAGCGCTCTTGCGCAATGCGTCTTCGGCGCTGCGGCGCTCGATGGCCAGAGCGATGTGTCCGCCGACGGAATCGAGAAATTCGAGATCGCGAATGTCGTAGGCTTTTTCGTTCTGATAATGCTGGACGACGAGAACTCCGATGGTCGCGGTGGGAGTCCTGAGCGGGACGCCGAGCCATGCCGGCGAGGGCGAGCCGACGAGTTCGACTTCGTCGCGTGCAGCGAGGCGATCGAATTCCGACTGGGGAATCAGCATGGCGCGCCCGGTGCGAAAGACGAAAGCCGTGCAGGTGCGCCTCACTTTTTGCGGCGGCGGCGGCGGATCGAATTCGTCGGCGAAAAACGGGAATTGGAAGGTGTCGGTGTCGGGGTCGTGCAGGGCAACGAAGCAATTTTCCGCGTAGAGAACTTTTTTCAACGACTGATGGATGCTGAGGAGCAACTGGTCCAGATTGGCGGTTTGATTCAGGGCGTGAACGATGTCGGAAATGACCTGGCGCTCTTCCTGCATTCTCTGGAGGTCGGTGATGTCGAGTAAAGTAACGACGATGGCTTCGACGCCGGGGTAGCGCAGATGATTTTGGGCGGAAGCTTCGAACCAACGCCACAAACCGTCCTTACGTTGGAGGCGGCAACGGGCATTCACCCAATCGCCCGGCGATTCGGTCAATTTTTGGAGGCGCAGTTGCGCAGACGGCTGTTGATCCGGATGCAACAAGTTGATGATAGGCTTTCCCACCAAGTCGCTGGAAAAATAACCGAGTAAGCGGCCGAAACCCTCGTTCGCATAGATAACCAAACCGTCGCTGTCGAGGAGAGCGAGGAGTTCCCTGGTCGATCCCAGCAGCGACGAGAGCTGCTCGGGACTGAGCATGATTTGCTCAGACGATAGGCGCTGTGACATGTTGACGATGCGTGCAAAGCAGCCCGCGAAAACGGAATCGCAGGCAGCGGTGAATCCGGCAGCCTCCGCTGAAGATTCTGGTGCTACAACGACCTCGTTCCAGGGGCCCAGGAAAAGCGCTATGCATATAGAATATGTTAAACCGCTTAACGAAAAGGCTAACGAGAGCAGAAGTGCGGCGAAAAAATGACTGTACGGAAGGACAGGTCGCGATAGGAACGGCGGCTACTTTCTGGAGTTATCGGGGCGTGCTACGCTCCCGGCTCATCAAGAGATTGGGGATTGGGAAATACGCCAAAACGGCGTTGAGGAGGCGATGTCGCCATGCATTCGATCTGGAAAGATATGTTTGTCATGAGTTTACCATTGGCCGAAAAAATCCTGCGACCGGTGGTGGTGTACGCGTTTCTGGTAATTAGCTTGCGCTTATCGGGCAAGCGCGAATTGGTGCAGCTCAATCCTTTTGATTTGGTGGTCTTGTTGACGCTGTCGAACACAGTCCAGAACGCGATCATCGGGGATGACAACAGCGTGAGTGGCGGGATTATCGGGGCCACTTCCCTGCTGGTGGTCAACTATCTCGTGGTGCGCTTTCTATACAATCACAGGAAGCTGGATCAATTTGTGGAAGGCAAGGCCGACGTATTGATCGACAACGGCAAGGTTCGGACGGAGCATCTGAAGAAAGAGTTGATCACGATGCAGCAACTGTCGGCGGCAGCGCGGAAGCAGGGCTTCGACGATCTGTCGGATGTACAGCAGTGCGTGCTGGAGCCGGGAGGAACGCTGACTTTCATAGCGAGGAAACCGGACACCGAGGACGTACGACATCGGGAATTGTTGAATCGCTTCGAGATGGTGACCGAGGAGCTGGCGAGGTTGCGCAAAGCACAACCGCCGGCGACGGCGTAAGATCTGGAGGCAGGCGGATGATATTCAACGCTGCCCAGTTGCGGGAGTTCGCCGAGCGATACACGGCTGCGTGGTGCAGTCAGGATCCGATGAGTGTAGCTAACTGCTATGCCAAAAACGGCTCGCTTACCATAAATTCCGAACCTCCGGCGGAGGGCCGACAGAACATTGCTGTGGCAGTCGTAAAATTCATGATCGCGTTCCCCGATCTGCAGATCGTTATGGACGACATCGATATACAGGGCGAACGTGCTGTTTACCACTGGACGCTGAGCGGTGCGAATACGGGGCCAGGGGGCTCCGGGCATCGGGTTCGCATCAGCGGATTTGAAGTGTGGACGATCGGAAAGGATGGACTGATCTTCGAATCGCGGGGCCATTTCGATACTGCCGATTACCATCGTCAAATTCAACGAGGTACGGTGGAGACCGAGTAGACATCCGGAAAAAAAGTTATAGCAAGTACCCAGCGCTGAGCGGAGGGGGAACGCTCCACGCTGCGGAGTGGAACGTCGGGCTGAAGCCGGGGCCTACACAACCGCTGGAATTACATCGCACGGGATTCTCATGTGAGAAAGGGCGACGCAGATTGCGCTTGATTTAGTGGAGCAGGAAGCCGGTTATCGCCAGGACTACACCAACGGCGCCGATGGCGATGCCGCTGAACCAGAAGAAGCGCTTTTTGGTCAGCAGGGTGATGGAGCAGATGACCAGACCCATTTCCAGGAAGACTTCGCCGCCGTCGAAGCGGTCGGCGCGGCGGCTGATCAGGTCGCGTTCGGCTTCTAGTTCTTTAGCTTTGTCGCTGATGGTGTCTTTGTCTTTTTCGTAGCGCTCGACTTCTTTGACGTACTTCTCGTGAACAGCGGCGGTCTTTTCTTTGTCTACCGGAGCCAGCACGGCCAGCATGTCGGCTACCGCTTGCATTTCGTGCAGGCGGATATTTTTGGCCTGATAGTAGGCCCACTGGTCGGTAGCTTTGGCTTGGAGGAGGAGTTCCTCGGTGTGGGCGCGATGCCCCATCAGGGTAACGATGGCACCCAGGACGGCGAGAATCGAGATGGTTACCGAGACAGGAATCGTCAGTGGGTGGAGATGCCGTTCGTGTTCTTCGTGTTCGGGCAGTTCGATGCCTTCGGACATTTTTAGAAGCGTTCCTTTCGGCGATCAGTTGTCGCTGTCGGCGGCCATGGCTTCGAGAGAATCGGCGGCGGCAGCGATGGTTCGGTCGATATCCTGGGAAGTGTGGGCCGTGGAAACGAAGGCGGCCTCGAACTGCGATGGAGCGAGAAAGATACCGCGGTCCAGCATTTCGCGGAAGAAACGGGCGTAACGCTTGGTGTCGGAGCGTTTTGCGCCTGCGTAATCGCGGACGGGTTCGTCGGTGAAGAAGAGGGTGCTTAGCGAACCTGTGGAGTTGATCTGGCCGGGAATTTTTGTGTCAACAAGAGCTTTGCGGAGGCCGGTGGCTAGGCGGTCGGCGTGTTGGGCGATGCGATGGTAGAGACCGTCGACGGACAATTGTTTTAAGGTGGCGATTCCGGCGGCCATGGCTAACGGGTTACCGGCGAGCGTGCCTGCCTGGTAGATCTGGCCCACGGGAGCGACGTTGTTCATGAGTTCGGCGCTACCGCCATAGGCTGCCACCGGCAGGCCTCCGCCGATGATTTTACCCAGCGTGGTGATATCCGCGTCACCGCCTAGAAATTGCTGAACCGCGCCGTTGTGAATGCGATAGCCGGTGATGACCTCGTCGATGATGAGGAGCGCGCCGTTTTTGTGGGTTATCTCGCGTAGACCAGTCAGAAAACCCGGTTCGGGGAGGACGACGCCCATGTTGGCGGCGATGGGCTCGACGATGACGGCAGCGATTTTGTTTTTTCGCTCCGTGAAGAGATGTTCGACAGCTTCGAGATTGTTGTAGGGAGCGTTGAGTGTAAGTTGCGCAAGCGCTTCGGGAACGCCGGGGCATTCGGCGATACTCAACGTGGCAAGACCGGATCCGGCGTCGGAGAGAAAGCTATCGGCGTGACCGTGATAGCAGCCGCGGAATTTCAGGATGTAGTCGCGCTTAGTTACGCCGCGGGCCAGGCGGACAGCGCTCATGGTGGCTTCGGTGCCGCTGGAGACGAAGCGGATTTTCTCCAGAGCGGGGATAGTGCGATTGATTTGAGTGGCGAGTTCCAGTTCGAGTTCGGTGGTGACGCCGTAGCTGGTGCCGCGCTTGGCTTGATCGGTGATTGCTGCCGTTACAGCGGGATTGGCGTGCCCTAACAGCATTGCTCCCCAAGAGCAGACATAGTCGAGGAGTTTGTTGCCGTCGACATCGTAAAGATATTGGCCTTCGCCGCGTTCGATGATCAGGGGGTCGCAGCCTACCGAGCGGAACGCGCGGACCGGGCTGTTTACGCCGCCGACCAGTAGCTTTTCGGCGCGGGTGAAGATTTCGCGGGACCGGCGGCGAGTGGATTTGGTTTTTGTGGGAGTGGCGGTCATGGTGGTGCGCTCGCTCTTAGAACCCAAGCATTCCTCAGGGGCTAAAGCCCACGGCGGAGATTTCTAATGTCGGAGCTAAAGCTCCGACCCTCCTTTAACGGATCAATCTTGCCGAGATGGGGCGCACCCTTCGAGGCTCAGGATGAAGCAGTGCTGCGCCCCTACAATGTAAGGCACGCATTTCGGTACGGCATCCATTTCCGGCATGGGTAAATTATCACGGACGGAGCCAGCGTGCGATGTCCTTGGCGTGATAGCTGAGGATGATGTCGGCGCCAGCACGCTGAATAGCGGTTAGGATTTCGAGAACGGTGCGGCGCTCGTCAAGCCAGCCGTTGGCCACGGCGGCTTTTACCATGGCGTACTCGCCGCTCACGTTATACGCGCCTACTGGGATGTCGAAGGCGTCGCGTACGCGACGGATTACGTCGAGATAGGGGAGGGCGGGCTTGACCATGACTATGTCGGCGCCTTCTTCGAGGTCGAGGGCTACTTCTTTCAGGGCTTCGCGGGCGTTGGCTGGATCCATTTGGTAGGTGCGGCGGTCGCCGAATTGGGGTGTGGATTGAGCGGCTTCGCGGAACGGGCCGTAGAAGGCGGAGCTGTACTTCGCGGCGTAAGAGAGGATTGGAAGATTCTCGAATTTGTGATCGTCGAGTTTGTCGCGGATCGCGGCGACTCGGCCGTCCATCATGTCGCTTGGGGCTACGATATCGGCGCCTGCGCGCGCGTGGGAGAGGGCTTGGTTGGCCAGAATTGCGACCGTGGCGTCGTTGGCAACTTCACCGTTTTCGATTACGCCGCAGTGGCCGTGGTCGGTGTACTCGCAGAGGCAGACGTCGGTGATGACCACAAGTTTGAGGTTGGCTTTGCGGATGGCTTCGACGGCGCGCTGGACTACACCTTGGGGCGACGTCGAGCTGGAACCTGTGGAGTCTTTCGATTCGGGCAGGCCGAAGAGGATTACGCCGGGGATGTCGAGGCCTTCCACTTCGCGACATTCTTCCACGATTTTGTCGACGGATTGTTGGGCGACACCGGGCATCGAACTGACTTCCAGGCGGATGTTTGTGCCGGGGCACACGAACATTGGATAGATCAAGCCGGACGTGGTGATGCGGGTTTCGCGGACTAGATTGCGCAGCGCTTCGGTGCGGCGCAGGCGGCGAGGGCGATGGGTCGGGAAAGTCATCCGTGCTTGGCTCCTGCGAGACGTTTTTGTCCGGCAACGATTGCTGCGAAATGGGATTCCAGGGCTTCGATGACGGCAGCGGCCGTCGTGTCGGCGGCGGTGACGATTTGACGGACTCCGTATTCGCGCAAGGCGGAGGAAGTTACCGGGCCAACGGCCGCGATGGCGATTTTGTCTTGAAGTTCGGTTAGTGCCTGCTTGCCGAACAGGCCAGCCAGGTTATGGACGGCGCTTGGGCTGAAGAAGATGGCAGCGTCGGATTCGTGCCCGAGAACTTTGGTGACGAAGTCGCGATCGACATCGCTGGGAGGAAGTGTGCGATAGGCGACGACTTCGGTCACTTTTGCAGGGAGTTGTTTGAGCGCGGCGGGTAGATCGGGATTGGCGCGGTCGCTGCGGGGAAGAAAAACACTTTTGTCGCGGAGTTGAGGGGTTAGCTCTTCGGCGAGCGCTATACCTAGATGCGTTTTGGCGACGTGATCCACATGCAGGATCGATCTTGTAGCTTCGTCCTTGGTGGCTGGCCCGACAGCGGCGATGCGCGGGTTTGTGCCAACCTGATCGAGTGCCAGGCCCAGCGCGGCGCTGCGAGAGGCCACGGACTGAACGGCGTTTGCACTGGTGAAGAGAACCCAGTCGAATTCTTGCCATCTGCGCAAGGCTGCGTCGAGCGGCGCGTAATCTTGCGGAGCGGAAAACGAGACCAATGGCAGAGACGCGGGGAAGGCTCCGCGTTGCGACAACTTTTGAAAGAGCTCGGAACTTTGCGCTACGGCGCGAGTTATGACGATGCGCTTGCCTGCCAGCGGCGAGGCGGGTGTCGACGAGGCGGAGGGGTCAGCCACGTTGGCGGCTCACTTCTTCAAGAATGTTTTGGGCACCGGCGTCGATGAGGAGCCGGGCCATGCGTTCTCCGAGGGCGCGAGCTTGATCGGGTGGAGCGGAGTCGCGCTGCTTGACGTATTGGAGGCCGTCGATGGAGCAGACGCAGGCGTCGAGGACGAGTTGGTCGCGCTCCATGCGGGCCCAAGCGCCGAGTGGTACCTGGCAGCCGCCTTGGAGAACGGAGAGGAGCGTGCGTTCGGCGATGATGGCGGCGCGGGTTTCGGCGTCGTCGAGTTTTTCGAGCGCAGCGAACGTTTCATTGTCTGACCCGCGGCACTCGATGCCGAGAGCACCTTGGCCTACGGCGGGCATGCAGACTTCGGGGGAAAGAGGCTCGCTGATGCGATGAGACCA
>Ga0137403_10000994_pt1 | contig 35979 bp, 29 predicted proteins | sample CZOMad2_1_16fung_FD_122057 | JGI IMG/M metagenome (GOLD analysis project Ga0137403, IMG submission 122057) | Vadose zone soil fungal communities from Angelo Coast Range Reserve, California, USA - CZOMad2_1_16fungal (Hybrid Assembly) | ecosystem: Environmental > Terrestrial > Soil > Vadose zone... | reverse complement strand
ACGAGACTCTCGATCGCGATTCCAAATAAGTGACTCATTGGGCCTCCATCAATTTGGTTTGTTCATCGGCCTTTTCGAACATGGCAAAGGTGGTATTGGGCTTGCGCAGCTGCTTGGTGACACGGATAGCGACGCGGTCGCCGACCCGGCCCATCCGCCCCTCGGTCAGGACCACGCTGCCGCAACGCACCGCCACCAATGCGTCAGCGCGCATCTCGAGCGGCAGGGTGTCGCCGACCTTCAGCTTCATCAATTGCTTGAGCGGGATATCGGCTTCGTAGAGGACGGCATCGACGGAAATCTGCGCCTGGGCGACTTCGGTTGCGAAGTGACCTTCCCAGATCGGGTCGCGGCCGAATTTCTCGCCCATGAACATCTGCAACAGCACGTTGCGGATCGGTTCGATGGTCGCGTAGGGCAGCAGCAACTCGATATTGCCGCCGCGATCCTCCATGTCGATGCGCAGCCGCACCAGGATGGCGGCATTGGCAGGCCGGCTGATCGCGGCGAAGCGCGGATTGGTTTCGAGCCGGTCGATGGTGAAAGTCACCGGTGACAATGGCCGGAACGCCTGCTCGGCATCCGCCATCACCACCTCGACAAGCCGCTTCACGAGATTGGTTTCGATGGTGGTGTAGGGGCGGCCTTCGATGCGCAGCGAGGTTTGCCCGCGGCGGCCGCCCAAGAGAACGTCGATCATCGAATAGATCAGGCTTGAATCCACCGTCGCCAGGCCGAAGTTTTCCCACTCCTCCGCCTTGAATACGCAGAGCACCGCAGGCAGCGGGATCGAATTCATATAATCGCCGAACCGGACCGAGGTGATCCGATCGAGCGAAACCTCGACGTTGTCGGAGGTGAAGTTGCGCAACGAGGTGGTCATCAGCCGCACCAGGCGGTCGAAAACGATTTCGAGCATCGGCAGACGCTCGTAGGAGACCATCGCCGAATCGATGATCGCGCGAATGCCGGAATTGTCGTCGAGGTTGACTTCGCCGACATTGAAGCCGAGCAGGTTGTCGATTTCTTCCTGCGACAGAACCCGCTCGCCGCCGTTCTTGCCGCCGCCGAAGTCGCGACTGCCGTCTTCGACCATGGCGGCCCACTGCAGCGCCATCGTGCCGGAGAGTTCATTGGCCGCAGCCGCTTCGGCCGCCTCCGTCGGATCCTCGGAATCCAGCGAGGCTTCCCATTGGGCCGCAATTGCGTCCTGGTCGACTGGATCGTTGCCCGCCATGATCCTAAATCCGCCCCATCACTGAACGACGACTTCCTTGAACAACACAGCATTGACCTGATTTGGCGATACCGCCGCGTTGACGCGCCGGGTCAGTTCCTCCTTCAGGCGAAACAAGCCGGCCGAGCCGCTGAGATCGCTCGATCGCAACTCACGCAGATAGGTTTGAAAGATGTCGGTAACGCGCGGCAGCGTCGGCTTGATCGCCTCGACCTGCTTCTCTTCCTTGACCTCTAGAATGAGCTTGACCTTGAGGTACTGCACGCGCTCGCCGGGCACGCCGACCAGATTGACCAGCATGTCGGGTACATCGATGTAGGAGGGAGGCTTCGGTGGCGGCGCCTCCGCGTGCATCTCCTCGCCGTGATGGCGGAAGAAAAAGAACCAGGTCGCCCCGCTGCCAGCGATGGCAAGCACGGCGACCGCCGCGATGATCAGCTTGAGCTTGCCCCTGGGCGCGACGGCTTCCGCAACTTCCGCGCCTCCTTCCGCCTGTTCGTTGTCTGCCATCGCCCGCCCGGTCGGTTTTGGAAATGAACTCGATGCCGGCAGGCGGCCCGATGACGCGATACAAATGCCGCCAGCTCTGCGCTCTCGATCCGGACGCTAAGGTAACAATGGTTAATGGAACCTTTCTTTCGCGCTTGAACTAGGAAAAAGTTGCCGGGCAAACATGGTCAACAAGACCTTATTGCCGCCCATGGCGCGTCCCTTCCAAACATCCAAGCTATTGTAAAATATATAATTTCTAAACTGGCACGGCTTTCGCTGAGATGCTTTGCGAACCGCGGGCTTGGGAGAGCCTTTCCGGTTTGCAGGTTCCGCAAGTCAGCCTGGGAGGGCTGAGGCCGCGGATCATTCGGGGGAGAACGGGCGATGGAGAATACGCTTCTCATCGGACTTTCGCGGCAAACGGCGCTGGAACGGCAGATGGATGTCGTGGCCAACAATATCGCGAACGTTAACACGGCTGGCTACAAGATTGACCGCACGCTGTTTGAAGAATTTCTGAACTCGGGCGCGCACGAAGACAACTTCGTGGGAACCGACCGCCGTCTCAGCTACGTCCAGGACCGCGGCACCTTTCGCGATTTCTCGCAAGGTCCCGTCGAGCCGACCAAAAATCCCCTGGACATTGCCATCGACGGCTCCGCCTTTCTGGTGGTGCAGACGCCGGCCGGCGAGCGCTACACCCGCGACGGCGGCCTGCAACTCAACAACCAGGGTCAACTCGTGACGGTCGCGGGCAACCCGGTTCTCGGCGCCGCCGGGCCGATCGTCTTTCAGCCGACGGATCACGACATCAACATCACACCCGACGGCACCATCACCGTGGTGGAAGGCAACGGCAGGACGGATTCGATCCGGGGCAAGCTTCGGCTGGTCAATTTCGCCGACGCGCAGAGGCTGCTGAAGGAAGGCTTGAACCTCTATTCCGCCGGCCAAGGCGCGGCGCAGGCCGACACCAAGTCCGCGGTGCGCCAGGGTTTCATCGAGAAATCCAACGTCAATGCGGTGGCCGAGATGAGCCGCATGATGGAGGTCACACGCGCCTACTCGGCAATCTCGACGTTGCTGCAGCAACAGAACGACCTGCACAAGACCGCAATCCAGCAACTCGCCGACGTCCCGGCTTAACGGCCATTCAGGAGAAGATCCATGCAAGCTCTTCATACCGCGGCGACGGGAATGGCGGCCCAGGAACTCAACGTTCAGGTCATCTCCAACAACATCGCGAACCTGCGCACCACCGGCTTCAAGAAGCAGACCGCAGCCTTCCAGGATTTGATCTATGAGCATGTCCGCCGCGTCGGCGCGCAGGCGTCCGACCAGGGCACCATCCTGCCGGTGGGGATCGACATCGGCGGCGGCGTCAAAACCGTTGGAACACCGCGAACGATGACCCAGGGAACGCTTTCGACGACCGGCAACGATCTCGATCTCGCGATCACCGGCGAAGGCTTCTTCAAGATCCAGATGCCTGACGGCACCTTCCAGTACACCCGCGACGGCACGTTCCAGATGGATAACACCGGCCGCCTCGTGACCACGCAGGGCAATCCGGTGCAGCCGACGATTACGGTGCCGCAAAATGCTTCGGGCCTGACGGTCAACACCCAGGGCCAGGTCTCCGTGACGCTGCCGGGAACGACGGCCTCCACCGTCATCGGCCAGATCGGCCTGACGCGATTCATCAACAAAGGCGGCCTGCAACCGGTCGGAAACAACCTCTTCACCGATACGCCATCATCTGGCCCGCCTCAGGACGGCCTCGCTTCCGCCGATGGCCTCGGAAGTATCACGCAAGGCAGCCTCGAACAGGCCAATGTCGACGTCGTCTCGGAAATGTCCGACCTGATTGCCGCGCAGCGTGCTTACGAAATGAACGCCAAGGTGATCACCGCCGCCGACCAGATGCTGCAATCCACCACCGCGCTGTTCCGCTGAGGGAGCTGATGATGACTGCCCGTTCGCTTCTCTTCGCCGCCGCGTTCCTGGCCGCAGCTCCGGTGACCGCACTCGCGCAAGCCAGCGAGGACGCCATCGCCGTTCCCATGCTCCGTGCCAACGTCACCGTGGAAAGCGACGTGGTGAGGATCGGCGACATGATCGACAACGCCGGCACGTCGGGGCTGATCGCGATCTATCGCGCGCCCGATCTCGGCACCACCGGCTCGCTGCCGACCGCGCAGGTGATCGCCGCGCTGCAAGCGCATCAGGTGATCGGCGTCGACACCAGGGACATCAAGACGGTCTCGGTCACCCGGCTCGCCCGCACGATCGAGGGCAAAGAGATCGAGTCTCAAGTCGCCCATGCGCTGGAACACCGCAACGGCCTCGGCGATGCCGCCAACCTCAGCCTGACATTCGACCGCGACGTGCAGGACGTCAGGCTCGAGGCCTCGAACACCGGCGTCCTGCAGCCGGTCTCGGTCCGCTACGAGCCACGCAACGGGCGCTTCGATGTCAGCTTCGAAATCACCAACGATACCGGTAGCTCGCGGGCAAAACTGCGGTTTACCGGCGCCGCGATCGAAACCGTGGAAACGGCCGTGCTGACGCGCAACGTCGAGCGCAACGAAGTCCTGAAATCCGCTGACGTGGCCACCGAGCGGCGCCCGAAAGCCGAAGTGGGCGGCGACCCCGCAGCCCGCAGCCGCGCCATCGGCATGCAGATGCGAAAGCAGCTTCGCGCCGGCCAGGCCCTGAAGGTTGCCGATCTCGCCAAGCCCGACCTGGTGCAGCGCGACGATAACGTCACGCTGATCTACGAATCGGCCGGTCTCTATCTCACCATGCGCGGCAAGGCGCTGGAGGCCGGCACCGAGGGCGACACGGTCAACGTTCTCAATCTGCAATCGAAACGCACGGTGTCAGGCCTCGTCATCGGCCGCGGGCAGGTCGCGATCTCGATCGCAACGCCGCGGCTTCCCACCGCCGCAGCAGACGCAACCTCCACGATCGGAGCAACCGAAACGGCTGCGCCGCTTTCGGTCGCCGCCAGCAATAATGCGCAGATATCTCCAAAAGCCGAGTAATGTAAATGTTCACCTCCAGTATCAATCGTTTCGCGCTCGCCGGCACCCTGCTGACCATCGTCAGCATCGCAGGCGGCTGTTCGTCGATCGATCGACTTACCCAGATCGGGGAGCAGCCGAAACTGTCGGAGATCGAGAACCCCACGACAAAGCCCGGCTACAAGCCGGTGCAGATGCCGATGCCGAAACCGGAAGCGGTTTCCTACAACGCCAATTCGCTGTGGCGAAACGGCTCGCGGTCGTTCTTCAAAGATCAGCGCGCGCATCAGATCGGCGATCTATTGACCGTCACGGTCAACATCACCGATCAGGCCAACTTCGCCAACGAATCCCAGCGCAGCCGGAAGAGTACCGAGGATTCCGGGATTACCGCCTTCCTCGGCAGCAACCTTTTGACCGGAACAAACGTCCTTCCCGGCCGCTTGCTGACCGCGGATTCCAACAACTCGTACGACGGCAAGGGCTCGGTCGTGCGCCAGGAAACGTTGCAGACCAATATCGCCGCTGTCGTTACGCAACTGTTGCCGAACGGCAATCTCGTGGTCGAAGGCAAGCAGGAGGTCCGCGTCAATTACGAAAAGCGCGAGCTGATCGTCGCCGGTATCGTGCGGCCGGAGGACATCCAGAGCGACAACACCATCGATTCAAGCAAGATCGCGCAGGCCCGCATCGCCTATGGCGGCCACGGCCAGATCACCGACGTGCAACAGCCGCGGTACGGCAGCCAGGTAATGGACGTGCTGCTGCCGTTCTAGGCATCAAGACGAGCTCCCACATCGCATCGCGAACCTAGGCGCGGTGAGATGTTCTACGCGGCCTCCGTCAGCTCCCCTGGCGGAGGCCGCGATCGTTTTTGGAAATTGAGTTTGGCTCGTCCGCCCCGCGCCGGCGCATTGTTTGTCGCCCTGAAGCCACGTTGACAGCCATCCGCGTTCGTCCGATGTTATCTGGCATTACAATACGTTATTTCACATGCAGAAAAAACGCTGGAACGCCAAGTTCCACGGCCAACGGGAGCGAATAGCATGATCCTTCGTCGCCATCGGCGCGCCAGCCTCACCGCGCTCGTGATTGCCTCATTCGTGATCGCATATTGTGCTCCGCTCAGCGCACAGCAGAAGGCGCCGTTGTCCGTCGGCGCGGATGCGATAGGCGGCCAGGTCACCGGCGCTAATGGACCGGAAGCCGGCGTCTGGGTGATCGCGGAAACCACCGATCTTCTGACCAAATTCGCCAAAATGGTCGTGACCAACGATTCCGGCCAGTTCGTCATTCCGCAACTTCCCGCGGCAAAGTACAAAATCTGGGTACGCGGCTACGGGCTCGTCGACTCCGACAAGCAAGATGCCGCTCCGGGAAAGACCATCAATCTGACTGCAAAGCCTGCGCCGAACGCGGCCGCGGCGGCCGAATATTATCCGGGTATGTACTGGTACTCGATGCTCGATATCCCCGCTGAAAACGAGTTTCCCGGCGCGGACAAAAGTCCGCACGGAATGCCCGCCGGCATGAGGACGCAATCCGACTGGATCGATACCATCAAGAATTCCTGCCAGTCATGCCACGCGCTGGGCAGCAAGAACGTTCGCTCCCCGCACGTTGGTGAGCTCGGCGAATTCGCAAATTCGGCCGACATGTGGGCGCGACGTCTGCAATCCGGGCAGGCCATGACGGGAATGGCACTTGGCATCACGCGCCTCGGACCGGAGCGCGGCTACAAGATGTTCGCGGACTGGACCGATCGCATCGCAAAAGGCGAACTTCCTTTCGACAAGCCGCAACGTCCGAAGGGCATCGAGCGCAACGTCGTGATCAGTGCCTGGGACTGGGGCACGCCGAAATTGTATCTGCACGACGCGGTCTCGACCGACAAGCGAAATCCCACGATCAATGCCAACGGCTTGATCTACGGTTCGCCGGAAGAGAGCTCGGATTTCGTCCCGGTGTTGGATCCCGTCAAAAATACCGCGACGCTCATCAAACATCCCTACCGGGATCCGAAGACGCCAAGCTCCAAGGACGACCCAATGGGGCCGTCGGTGTTCTGGGGCGAGGAGCCGATCTGGGACGGCCACACCAGCATCCATAATCCCATAATGGACGAAAAAGGCCGCGTCTGGTTCACGGCCCGGATTCGCCCGCCTGCCAATCCCGCCAGCTGCAAGGCAGGCTCAGACCACCCGTCGGCCCAGGTGGCACCGCTGAATGAATCGGCCCGGCAACTTTCGGTCTACGACCCAAAGACGGAAAAATGGATCCTGATCGATACGTGTTTCAACACGCATCATCTGTACTTCGGACGCGATGCGAACAATACGCTTTGGCTCAGCCAGGGGCAGCCGTACAGCGGCGTCGTTGGATGGCTGAATACGAAGCAGTTCGATGCGACCGGTGACGAGATGAAATCGCAGGGCTGGACACCGGTCGTCACCAATGTCAGCGGCACCGGCAAACGCGAGGCGTTTGTCGCCGCCGATCAACCGACCGATCCCACCAAGGACAAGTTGGTCAAGGCTGCATTCTACGGCGTTAGCCCGAGTCCAAAGGGCGACGTGGTCTGGGGCCAGGCCATGGGTCCAGGTTTCTCGCGCATCGGGCAGCCAAGCCTGCTGATCCGCCTGATCCCGGGAAGCGATCCGGCAAAGACCGCTGTCTCCGAGATTTTTCAGGCGCCGGAGGGTGGCTTCGGCTCGCGGGGCGTGGATGTCGATTCGAATGGCGTCGCCTGGACGGTCCTCGCCAGCGGACATGTCGCCAGCTTCGATCGGTCCAAATGCAAATCGCCGCTCTCCGGGCCGGATGCGGCGACCGGCAAGCAATGCGCCGAGGGCTGGACGCTCTACCGGATGCCCGGACCTCAATTCAAGGGGGTCGACGCGAAAGGTAGCGCCAACCACGCCTATTATATCTGGGTCGATCTCTACAACACCCTTGGTCTGGGCGAGAATGTTCCGATCGCCTCGACGAATGGCGGCGAGTCGCTGCTTGCGCTCGTCAACGGCAACTTCGTCGACCTTCGAATCCCCTACCCCCTGGGATTCTTCAGCAAGAACGTCGATGGCCGGATTGACGATCCCAATGCAGGCTGGAAAGGCCGCGCGCTTTGGACGACCTCCGGCACACGCACCAATTTCCATAGCGAAGGCGGCAAGGGCGTTCTGCCAAAAGTCTTCAAGGTGCAGATGCGTCCGGATCCGTTGGCTAATTGAGGCGTGACGGAAATCTGATCACGCATCGAGACGATGCTGCTCGCTTCGCTGCGTTGGCAAACGCGGTGAAGCGAAACTTTTGCAAAGTCGGGAGCTTAAGCTGAAAGCCGTTGATATCCGCCGCATTGTCACGGATGATCCGGAAGGTCTTGCGGCTGTGCTGACAGCGGCGGCACGCGGCGGCTGACCGCCCTATTCGTCGCGATAGACCTTCTCGCGCTTCTCGTGGCGCTCTTGCGCCTCCACCGACAGCGTTGCGATCGGCCGGGCTTCAAGCCGCTTGAGCGAGATCGGCTCACCGGTCTCCTCGCAGTAGCCGTAGGTGTTATCCTCAATCCGCTGCAACGCTGCGTCGATCTTGGAGATCAGCTTGCGCTGCCGGTCGCGGGCGCGCAGCTCGATCGCACGGTCGGTCTCCGAAGAGGCGCGGTCGGCGAGATCGGGATGGTTGACGTTTTCTTCCTGAAGCGTCTGCAGCGTGATCCGCGACTCCCGCAAAATCTCGTCCTTCCACGCCAGCAGCTTGGCGCGAAAATAATCGCGCTGGCGATCGTTCATGAAAGGCTCTTTTTCGGAGGGTCGATAATTCTTCAACTTTTCCAAGGCCAGCCCATCTGTACGTTCGAGTGCCCGTTTCGAATCCGGTGATCCCTTGCGGCATCCTCTTACACGAACTTCGCAGACAAAGGGGCACTACAAAATTTAAGTTTCCAGTGCCGGTGTTCTTTCTGAAGTTCCTACTCGAACTCGCGGAAATCCCGCAGGAAACTCAAATCGACGGCGCCAGTCGGGCGGCAGAAAGGGTCCGCCCGCGCGCGCCTTATATAGCGGCATGTTGTGACAGACAATATCGCCGGCAAGCGGGAAACGGCGCTCTGCGGCAGGAACCTGAGCAAAGTCTGGCTCAGAAATGGCCGGCTTTGGCAAGTTCGACCTCGACCCTCAGCTCGATTTCGGACAACACCGAATCGAGGCCTGGGTCCCCTGAAGAGGATTTCAGGTTGGCCGCAGCGTCGCGCAGCCGGCCGACCGTCGAGGCATCGAAATTGCCCGATAACAGGCCGATCTTGAGGTCGTCCAGCACGTCGAGCGCGCTTTTGCCGCGCTGCACTGAGCGCTTGCGCCGCTCAACTGGATCCTCGATGCCCTGCATGGCCAGCAGCGCGTCGATGCTCGCCGCCGCCTTGGGCGCGACTGCCGAACGAGTCTCCGGGGTGGATGTCGCGTCCGGCAGTGCAAAGCTGCTGGTGCTGGTTCGCCGGACGTTGCCCGGCTGAGTGCCGAGAGTGGTGCCGTTCGGTCCTGAGATGCGCATCGTTGGTTCTCGCCAATGTCAGGCGCAGCATCACCATGGATGGTTAAGGCAACGTAAACGACCCGGCAAAATCTGCCGCCGGAGGCAGTTTCGCCGCTGCCGCCAGCGGGCTCAACAAGCGTTCCATGAATTTTTATTCAACGATATCAAATAATTAGATTGCAAGAACGGCGTGGCACGGCACTCGCATGGTTAATCGCAGATCGCCGTCATGGGAGTGATGCGCGGATCCAGCCACACTACCTCAGCGGGGAGCAGAGGATGCCAAGCGTTTATACGGGAAAAGTGTTTCGGCTGGCCTGTGCCGCACTGGTGGCGCTGGCGCTATCCGCTCTTCCTGCGGGCGCGACGTCGCGGATCAAGGACCTCGCCAATATCGAAGGCGTGCGCCAGAATCAGCTGGTTGGCTACGGCCTCGTCGTCGGCCTCAATGGCACCGGCGACACCCTCAACAACATCCCCTTCACCAAGCAATCGCTACAGGCGATGCTCGAGCGCATGGGCGTGAACATCCGCGGCGCCACCATCCGCACCGGCAACGTCGCCGCGGTGATGGTCACCGGCAACCTGCCCGCGTTCGGCACCCAGGGCACCCGCATGGACGTCACCGTGTCGGCGCTCGGTGATTCCAAGAATCTGCAGGGCGGCACCCTGCTCGTCACCCCCCTGCTCGGCGCCGACGGCAACGTCTATGCCGTGGCGCAGGGGTCGGTCGCGATCGGCGGATTCCAGGCCGAGGGCGAAGCCGCCAAAATCGTTCGCGGCGTGCCGACCGTCGGCCGCATCGCCAATGGGGCGATCATCGAACGCGAGATCGAATTTGCGCTCAACCGGCTGCCCAACGTGCGCCTCGCACTGCGCAATGCCGATTTTACCACCGCAAAACGCATCGCTGCCGCAGTCAACGACTTTCTCGGGGCCAAGACTGCGGAGCCGATCGATCCCTCGACGGTGCAGCTTTCGATCCCAGGGGAATTCAAGGGCAACGTCGTCGCCTTCTTGACCGAGATCGAGCAATTGCAAGTCGAGCCCGACCTCGCCGCCAAGATCATCATCGATGAGCGCTCCGGCATCATCGTGATGGGCCGCGACGTCCGCGTCGCCACCGTCGCCGTAGCGCAAGGCAACCTCACCGTCTCGATCTCGGAAAGCCCGCAGGTCAGCCAGCCCAATCCGCTCTCCCGCGGACGAACCGTGGTGACGCCGCGCACCAGCGTCGGTGTCTCCGAAGACGGCAAGAAACTTGCGCTGGTGAAAGACGGCGTATCGCTGCAGCAGCTGGTCGACGGCCTTAACGGCCTTGGCATCGGCCCGCGCGACCTGATCGGCATCCTGCAGGCGATCAAGGCGGCGGGCGCGATCCAAGCCGACATCGAGGTGATGTGATGCAGATAGGCCCGGCAGCCGGCATCCATAGCGGCGCCCTCGCCAAGGCGCCGATCACCTATTTGAACGGCCGGCCCGACTATGACCTCGCTGCCGCGCTGACCAAGGTCTCACCGCAGGTGCAGGCAAAGGCCAAGGCCACAGCGCAGGATTTCGAGGCGGTGTTTCTCAATTCGATGTTCTCGCAGATGACGAGCGGCCTCAACGGCGAAGGCCCGTTCGGCAACACGCCCGGTACCGGCATATGGCGCTCGATGCTGACCGAACAATTTTCGAAGTCATTCGCCAAGGCCGGTGGCGTCGGAATTTCCAACGACGTGTATCGCACGCTGATTCTGCAGCAAGCCAGCCGCACCAGCCAGACCCAGGGGAAACAGACATGACCCAGCATCCGCGGCGGCAGCCGGTGCCCGCGCCGATTCCGATGGCATCAACGCCCGCCGAGGCGCGCAAGCTTGCCGAGAACCTGATGGAAGTCATGAGCGCCCTGCTCGGCGTCATCGAGCGGGAAACCGAGCTGGTGCGTGCCGGCAAGATTCGCGAGGCGATGGCATCCGAGGCGACGAAAGCGGAGCTGTCGCGCCGTTATGTCAGCGCGGTCACGTATCTGAAAGCCAGCCACAACTATCTGGCCGAGGCGGCACCGGAGCTACTGACAACCCTGCATCGCCACCATGATGTGTTCCGCGCCATGTTGCAGATCAACCTCACCGTGCTTGCTACTGCACACGCGGTATCCGAAAGCATCGTGCGTGGCGTCAACACCGAGATTCAGCGCCGCAATATCCCCAACACCTACACATCAGCCGGGCAGCGTTCGGCGCCGGGACCGCGGCACATTACTCCGCTGTCGGTCAGCCGTTCGCTCTGACCGTCCGGTCCGCTCCCCTCATTTACAAACAATTTACATAAAACTTTAGTGCCGATATCAGCACAGTCTTCAGTGTGTTCTCTAACAGAGCGTTGAGAGGTGCAGTTCATAATTGCCGATGGAGAGGGTTGGGATTTGACTCGAGGAGAGCCAGGAGGCTGCCATGAGTACGGATTTCAGCATCAAACCGGTGGGGGCGCCGGTTGCAACGCATATTTTACCAGCCGCGGGTGATGCAGCCCGCAGCGCTGTCGCAACGCAACTGCCGCCAAGCCAAAGCGTCACGGCTGTGGACTCGAACGCAGCCATTCGCAACGATTTGCAAAGCTCAAGCGATTTTATCTCGCGTCAGGCATTTTTCGACCGCGCCGCAGCGTCGGTCGTCTTTCAGGTCATCGACAGCAGAACCGATCGTGTGGTGCAGCAATTCCCCGACGAAATCGTCCTGCGCCGCCGCGCCTATTTCCACGCGCTTGACCTGTCAAAAAGCGAACCGACCCGGCTTGTCGCTACCGACCGCAAGGCATGATCTATTTTAGTTCAACCTGGCGGCGGGCTCGAGGACGGTCGGCTCGAATGCGTCAGCCATGATACCGCTCCGTTGCGCTTGTGATGACATTGCCGTTGGTCGGCGGCCATCAACAGAGCCTGATTTCGATATCCCGTAGAGATGGCTTGCTGTTCGCAACACGTGCATCAGCTTGCCAGCAGCAACATCAGGTCTTCCGCCGCAGCAACTCGTCTTCCCGCGCGATGAGCTTCCGTATTTCCTTGAGTGAGTTGTAAAGAGAGCCGCTCAAGATCAGCTTGCTTGCGGTCTCGATGGACGTTCTGAAGCTCGGCACGGCCTCCAGCAGATCCTTGATGAAGCCCATGTAAAGGTCCTGGTATTTCGGTATATCGTTCTCCAGATACATCATCTGGATGCAGAAATAGAGCCGCTTCACCGGCGTGTTCGCTGTCTCGGCGGTCAGGATGTCCTTCTCGCGCAGGATCGGCGCTTCGCCGTCGATCAGAAACGTCGTCCGCGTCTCCGAATTGGTGATCAGGCTCTGGCCGATGATGATCCGCTCGAACGGCTTTAGTACCACCTTCAGCGCCATCGCCGCACTCCCTTGCGCTCTCCCGGAGCGATTGAAAATCCTGGTCCCCAGATACCGCCTGATCGAGGGCCTTAAACTACACATAAAATGGGATTCGCGGCAACTTGCGCGGTGCTTGTCGCTGGCGGTCAACGTGCGTTGCACAAGCCAAAAATGCAACGTCGGCCGAGCCGCGACCTCTCTTCACGCGGCGCGGGCCAAAGCCGGCGCGCATTCGCATCGCCCTGCAATTCGAGCCGGATCGTTTATTTCCCCCGTGGCGAGGACTACCCGGTTTCCGGCACGAGGCCGCCTCCGGACGACCGCTGCGCCCCGAAATCCAGAACCGCGGAGATCAGCGCATCGATATCGCCGACGTCTGTGCGATGATTGACGATCGCCGCGCGTATTGCGAGTTGGCCATCCAGTATCGTCGTCGACGGTGCTGCGATGCCGGACTCCTGGATGTCAGCGACGATATCGCCATTCACCCTGTCGGCATCGGCCGCGCGATAGCGAAAGCAGACGATGTTGAGCTGAACCGGCGCCAACAGCTCCAGCCGCGGCTCCGCCAAAATCCGCGTTTCGAGATATCCGGCGAGCGTACAGGTGCGGGCAATCATCGCTCCCAGCTTTTCGGTGCCGTAGGTCTTCAACGTGAACCAGGTCTTGAGCGCCCTGAACCCCCGCGACAAATCGGGCCCGAGATCGCATGGCCAAGGCGAACCTGCGGCAAGGCCTCTGGTCTCTCGACGCAAATACACAGCCGGCGCGGAAAACGCGTCGAGGTGCCGCTGGCCATCTCGAACGATCAGGAAGCCAGCATCATAAGGCACCTGTCCCCATTTATGGAAATCAAGCGCGATCGAATCGGCGTTTCCCAGCCCGGCGAGCCGCGGCGCCAGCGCCGGCGAAAGAACTCCGAATGCACCATAGGCGCCATCGACGTGAAACCAGAGCTTCTCCTCGCGGCACAACTCGCTCAGCGCCTGGAGATCATCGATGGCGCCGATATCCACCGTCCCTGCAGAGCCGACCACGAGAAAAGGATTCAGGCCGATCTCGCGATCCCGGATGACCTGGGCGCGCATCGCCGCCACGTCGACGCGATGCGATCGATCGACCTCGATGCTTCGCAGCGCATCGCTGCCGAAACCGGCAAGGTCCATCGCCTTCGCGATACAGCCGTGGGCAGCTGTCGAAGTATAGGCCGTGAGCAATGCGCCTTCGCCACCGATGCCGTGCTGCCTGATGATTGGCCCCAGCGCTGCCGTTCGCGCCACCAGCACCGCCATCAGGTTCGCCATCGAGGTTCCCGTGACGAAGATCCCGCTCGCTTCGCCCGGGAAGCCGAACATCGCGCGCATCCATTCGACGATCTGACGCTCGACCTCGACCGGGATATGGTCGCGGCCGCCGAGATTGGCGTTCAGTCCTGCCGCCAACATCTCCGCCAGCATGCCGACGGCGGTGCCGCCGCCATGCACCCACCCCATGAAGCCGGGGTGAACGTTACCCGTCGCATAGGGGACGATATGATCGGCAAACTCCTGGTAGACCTCGCCGAGATCGGAGGGTTGACGCGGAAGCTCGGCGCGAAACCGCATGCGAACTTCATCGGGTATCGGACGCCAGACGGGACGATCCCTGATGCCCGCGACGTAGTCGATCATGTCATCGAGCATGCGATGACCCTGTGCACGGATATCGTCCCAATTTTGCGGATCGAGTGTCTCGCTCGATTGGGTTTGCAGCGGTGTTTCGCGCGACGTGTTGGTCACGCCGCGCGTTTCCGTCGCTGCCAGGTGCGGTCGTAGAGCTTCGCCGCGAGCGCCCCGAAAATCTTGCGCATTCGCGGTGGCTTGCAGGGAGAGAGCTCCGGCGAATCCATATTGTGCCCGACGGCGGTAACCACCAAAAATGCTGTCAGACGGCCATTGTTGGCCCTGCGGCGAGGGCACGTCGTGGCCTTCTGTTTCAAAACGGTAGATTGGTTTTGGTTAACGAGACCTTAACAGCCGAACGCGCGGTCAGAGCGGCCGCCGTCAGGCGACGAGATCAACAAAGGCCGTGTTGAGCACCGGGGCGCCCGTTGCGGGATTCGTGACGACCGTCCATTCGCGAGGTTGCTCAGGCCCGCCCACCCAAACCGGCCGCGATGTTGCGGTTGATCTCGATCAGCGGCTTGAAATGATCACGCTGCGGGCTGATCTGCAACGCTGCGGTATGCGACAGCACGAAGATGCCGATATTGGCGATGTTCTGCCGCACGTCCAGTGGCTGCGGATTTTCGTCGCGTTGAGCTTCGCTGAGAAAGATCGACCAGAGTTTACGGTTGAACAACAGCGCTTCGGACGTCTGTTCGAACGTCGCGTCGGCGTTGGTCATGACGGCTTGCAACTTGTTGGCCGCCATCAACAAGGCCTTGGCTTCAACTTCACGGGGGGATGCGGTGGTATTCGCAACGCGGGCATAGGTTTGAGCGGCGGCACTAGACATTCGTCACCTCGGCAACCCCTTTTTTCGTTTGATGAGCTTTCGGCTTTGATTCAGCCAACTGTAAAGGCAGCCACTTAAAATTAACTTACTAACGGCCTCGAAATGCTTGCGGAATCTACGGACCGCGCATGCAGACCATGACACAACCCATCCTTCTCGCGAAGCATCTTATGCGATCGGGCGGCTTCCCCAACGCCTTAAGGATTCGTTAACCCTGTTTGCTAAGCAGCTGTTAACCACATTTTAAAAGCTTTTGTTCATATCTTCCTTTGGCCGAAAAATACGTAGCGCGTTGGTCCCCCAACAGGCCGCCTGCGATGCACACTTAAGGAAGGCATTCAAATGTCCAATATCGTCCTTACCGCGGCCGTCCGCCAGAATCTGCTCTCCTTGCAGGATACTGCTGCCCTGCTCTCGACCACGCAGGGCCGTCTCGCCTCGGGTAAGAAGGTCAACAGCGCGCTCGACAATCCGACCAACTTCTTCACCGCCGCCGGCCTCGATGCCCGCGCCAGCGACATCGGCAACCTGCTCGACAGCATCGGCAACGGCGTGCAGGTTCTGCAGGCGGCCGACACCGGCATCACCTCGCTGCAGAAGCTGGTCGATACCGCCAAGTCGATCGCCAACCAGGCGTTGCAGCAGCCGGCGGGCTACAGCACGAAGTCCAGCATCCAATTCACCGGTACCGGCGCTCCCAGCTCGCCTGGTGTAGCGACTGCCGCCGACATCACGACCAGCAAGCTCAACGGCGGGGTCTTCACGTTCACAAGTTCTGCCGGCACCGCGGTCACGATCACCGTCGGCACCGCCCCTTCGACTTTCAATCCAGTGACCAAGACGGCGCAGGTCCAGTCACTGGACCAATTCAATCAGGCGCTGGCGGTTGCGGGGGTGAACCTCTCAGCCGTGATCACCGGTCCTGACAGTCTGACCTTCACCTCAACCAACGACGGCGCAGGTCAGGTGATCACCGGGACCGCTGCTCCGGCCGCTCCCGCCACGCTCGACGCGATCAATATCAGCGCCAACGCCGCCGGCGGCGGTGCTGGCGGTGCGGTCGTTGCGGCGGTACCCGACCCGGTGTCACAAAACGCGCGCGCGACCCTCGTCAGCCAGTACAACCTGATCATCCAGCAGATCGCGACCACGGCGCAGGACGCATCCTTCAACGGCATCAACCTGCTGGACGGCAACTCACTGAAGCTGATCTTCGACGAAACCGGAAAATCGACCCTGACGATCGCGGGTGTGACCTTTAATCCGGCCGGTCTTGGCCTGGCTTCGCTCAACGCCGGCACCGACTTCACGGACAACGTCTTGACCGGAAAGGTCCTGACGGCGCTCAATACTGCCAGCACCGAGCTGCGCTCGCAGGCCTCGGCCTTTGGCGCCAACCTGTCGATCGTGGAGATCCGCCAGGACTTTTCGAAGAAGCTGATCAACGTGCTGCAGACCGGTTCGTCCAACCTGACGCTCGCCGACTCCAATGAGGAAGCGGCCAACAGCCAGGCGCTGTCGACCCGCCAGTCGATCGCGGTATCTGCGCTGGCGCTCGCCAATACCTCGCAGCAGAGCGTTCTGCAGCTCCTGCGCTGATTTCATCGACGCTGGTTTCAGCGCCGATTTAAGCATGACATTTACGGCGGCGGCGGGGCTTTTGCCTCGCCGTTTTTTTACATCCTTCTTCGCAAAAAACCTCCCATGAGAGGAGCGACGACCGCGGGATCGTGTCCGAGTGGGACGCTGTACATCGGGCTGATGCGGCAAATAAAAAACGGCGGGGCCAAGGCCCCGCCGTTCTGGTTTGTCGAAGGTTTCGCCGCGATCAGCGCAAGAGTTGCAGAACGCTCTGCTGCGAGGTATTGGCGAGCGCCAGCGCAGACGTCGCAATCGACTGGCGGGTCGACAGCGCCTGGCTGTTGGCCGCTTCCTCATTGGAGTCGGCCAGTGTCAGAGCGGACGAACCGGTCTGCAACACGTTGATGATGTTCTTGTTGAAGTCCTGGCGGATCTGCACGATCGACAGGTTGGCGCCGAAGGCCGACGCCTGCGACCGCAGCGTAATGCTGGCGGTGTTGAGGTTCGCCAGAACGTTGTTGGTCGTTGCGTTGTCGATGAAGTCGGTGCCGGCGGTGAGCGTCTTCAGGCCGAGACCGGTCGGATTGAAGGTCACGCCTGCGATCGTCACGGTCGACTTGCCGGTTTCGTCGAACACCAGCTTCAGCGAATCGCCGTTCAAGAGGTTGATGCCGTTGAAGGACGCATCCTGTGCCGTGGTGGTGATCTGCGTAAGGATTTGGTTGTACTGGCTGACCAGGTTGGCACGGGTGGCCTGCGACACAGGGTCGGCGGTCGGGTTGGTGACAAGCGTGCCGCCGGTGAAGGCTGCACCGCTGGTGGTGTCGATGTTCACCGAGGTCGAGTGGCCGACCGCCGGAGGCACAAAGGCGGCGCCGTTGGTGATGGTCTGCGACGCTGCATCATTGGTCGAGGTCAGGGTGATCGAGCCATTGATGTTGAAGCTCGCCGTCAGGTTAATGCCCTTAGCCGCAAGCAGGGTATTAAGGCTGTCGATCGAGTTGAAGTTGTTGGCGCCGGCGGCGTTGCTTGCAGTCAGCGTGATGGTTTGCGCCGCGGACACGTCGATCACGAGGCTCTGGCCCTGAATCGAGTTCGTGCCGCCGTTGGTCAGGTCGGTCGCGCTACCCGCAACGCCGAGCGGACCGGCGCCGGTCGGCGCGTTGCCCGCGAGGCTCGCCTTTGTGGAATAACCGGTGGGCTGCTGCAACACCTGGTTGGCGATCGACTTGGCGGTATCGACCAGCTTGGAGAGCGAGGTGATGCCGGTGTTGGCGGCCTGCAGAACCTGCACGCCGTTGCCGATGCTGTCGAGCAGATTAGAGATGTCGCTGGCGCGGGCGTCGAGGCCGGCGGCGGTGAAGAAGTTGGTCGGATTGTCGAGCGCGCTGTTGACCTTCTTGCCGGTGGCGAGACGGCCCTGCGTGGTCGCGAGCAGGTCAGCGGTGCCCTGCAGGGAGAGCAGGTTCTGGCGGACTGCGGCGGAGAGGGTGATGTTGGACAAAGACATGGAACAACCTTTCTGGCGTTACGCAACTGTCGGCCTTCTTGGCCGGACGCAGGGACCCTAGGAACCAAGTTCTAAACGAAAACTGAATCTGCCCTGGCCGAGGCCTCGATCCCGGCCGGCTTCCAAAGCCACGCTTAAAATGGGGTCAAGACTAATGGTAAAGATTGGTCGGAGTGCTTTACGCGCCCGACAATGCCGCGCGCCAGCCAAAGATCGCGATAAGGATGTCGCGATCATCAGCCGGCAAATGGGGCGACGGCCGCGAAGCGTATGGTGGACCGCATTTGCACAACCCTTGCGCGCTCGCGCGCAGCGTGTGGCGACGTCACCGCCGGGGCCGCATGCCTCCGCGGGCGGGATCGACCGGGTAACGTGCGGTAAAGCATCCGGCCAACACGCGTGGAAGAACGAAGCCAGTCTTCGGACGTTTGGTCCGTAATTTGCATTGAGAACCCATAACGCCTTCGTGCCAAAGGGGAGCCAAATGCGATTCCTACAGATTTCCTGCGCCTCGGCCCTGGTTGCCTTGCTGGGGTCGCAGCAACCTGTCTCCGCCGAGACCACCCTTCGGATCGCGATGACCGCATCCGATATCCCGACGACGACCGGGCTTCCCAATAACGGCTTCGAAGGCATGCGCTTTCTCGGCTATCCGATTTTCGAGGGACTCGTACTCTGGGACCTGACGAGCACGGATCATCTGGCGGGCCTGCGTCCTGGATTGGCGGAGAAATGGGAGCAAGCCCCCGACGACAACAAAACCTGGATCTTTCACTTGCGCCAAGGCGTCAAATTCCACGACGGGACCGATTTCAACGCCGATGCCGTCGTTTGGAATCTCGACCGCTATTTCAAGAGCGACAGTCCGCAATACGAAATCGCCAGTTCCTCGATGACGCGGGCGCGGGCGCCCTTGCTCGCGGCCTACAAGAAGATCGACGATTACACGGTGGCGATCAGCACGACGAAGCCCGCCTCGTACTTTCCCTTTATGGCCGTCTACATCCTGTTCACCTCGCCCGCGTCCTTCGAGAAGGCGGGGCGGGATTGGGCAAAAGTCGCCACGCTACCGGCTGCCGGCACCGGGCCATTCCGTATTACGAAAGTCGTGCCGCGTCAGGAAGTGGATCTGGTTCGATGGGACGGATACTGGGACGCTGCGAAGAAAGCAAAGCTGGACAACGTGGTGCTGATGCCGATCCCCGAAGCCAATACGAGGCTCGCGGCCTTGCGTTCGGGTCAGGTCGACTGGATCGAAGTGCCGCCGCCTGACGGTATTGCTTCGCTCAAATCGTCCGGCTTCACCATCACCACCGGCTCCTACCCGCATGTCTGGCCCTGGTTCTACAACATCGGCGCGTCAGGCAGTCCTTTCAAGGACGTGAAGGTCCGCCAGGCGCTGAACTACTGCATCGATCGCGAGGGATTGGTGACCTTGCTCAACGGGACGGCGGAGCCATCGGCGGGCTGGCTCAAGGTCAATGACCCCAATTTCGGCTCCCCGGAAAACCGCTACAAGTTCGATCCCGCCAAAGGCAAAAAGATGCTCGCTGAGGCCGGCTACACGCCTGACAAGCCGCTTGTCTTCAAGGCCATGATTTCGACCTCGGGCTCGGGGCAGATGCTGCCCTTGCCGATGAACGAATTCGTCCAGCAAAACCTGAAAGAGGCCTGTGGCGTGGATGTGCAATTTGATGTGGTCGAGTGGCAGCTTCTTCTGAATGCGGCCCGCGCCACCCCCGACAGTCCGAACCTCAAGGGAGCGATGGTGCTTAATGTAAGTTCGCCGTCTTCCGATGTCGGCGTCATGGCGCGCTATTTCTCCTCCGCGAATTTTCCGCCGAACGGCTTCAATTTCGAGCAATGGAAGGATGACGCGTTCGACAACGCGCTGACGACACTGGCGGAAGCGAGCGACCCCGCGGTGATCTCAAGCGCGCTGCGCAAGGCGCACGAACGGCTCGTGGACAACCCGCCATGGATTTATATCGTGCACGACCTCAACCCGCGCGCGATGAGTCCCAAGGTCAAGGGGTTCGTCTCGCCGCAATCATGGTTCATCGATTTAACGCTGGTCAGCATGTAACGAAAGAGACCATGCATCTCATGCAAGGTCGATCAACCCGGAAACGAAAAAGCTCCGCCCGATAGAGATCAACGGGCGAAGCCAATCAACAATCCGCGCCGGTCTACCCGCAAGCGCTACTTCTCCAGATATTTGGCCGGAGGAAACTCGCGCGAGTAAACCGGGCTGGCGAGGAAAGCTTCCTTGCCGTAAGTCCAGAATTGACTGACGTCGGGATAGGTTTTGAACACCGAATTGACGAGGCGTCCGTCCTTCCGGGTCACCTTGCGCAGGTAGACGTTGCCGACAACGTTTCCAAGGTCATCAAACCTGACAGGTCCCCGCGCGGTGTCGACATTGGTTGCGCGAAGTGCTGCCATCAATGCCGGCCTGTCTTCGACCTTGCCATTGACGGCCTTGACGGCGGCTTCGAGGACGGCGCCGTTCACGTAAGTGCTCGCCGCATAAAATCCCGGATCGTATTTGAATTCTTTTCGGAAAGCCGGCGCGAAGGTCTGGTTCGGCTTGGCTTCGAGCTCGGCCGAATACCAGCAGGTGGTGACGATATCGAGCGCTTCGTCACCCATATTGCGCAATACCGCTTCGTCGAGCGCGGTCATTCCGCCGATCACCTGCATCTTGTCCTTTAGACCGTAGTCGACGAATTGCCGCAGGAAGCGAAAACCGTTCGAACCGGCGAAGCCGAGAAAGATCGCGTCCGCACTCTTCAGTTGCGCAACGTAGCTTCCGTAGTCGGGCACGGTCAGCGGCGGAAACAGCTTTTGAACGATCTGGCCGCCATTGTCCTCAAATACGCGCTGAAAGCCGGCGCACATTTCCTGGCCATAGGCGATATCGTCAGCGATGGTGATCATCTTTTTGTATTTGAGTTCCTTGGCGGCATATTCACCGAGCGGATGGGCGCACTGGGAAGAAGTGGAGGTAGCGCGGACGAACCACGGATTTGCGCTGCGCTGGGTCATGTCCTCCGCGGCGGCAACCGACAGGGTCGGAATCTTGTTCTGGCGGATATAGTCATCGATCGCCAAAGCCTCGAACGCCGCAAGCGGCCCGATCAGACAATGGACATCGTTCTTCTCGACCATCTCCTGGGTCTTGCTGCGCGCCGTCGCCGGAACACCCGCGGTATCCCCGGTCACCAACTCGACCTTGCGACCAGCCATCATGTAGTCGCGCTCTTTCAAATACATGATGAGCGCGCGTTCCATATCGATGCCCCCGGAAGCGAGCGCCCCGGTCTTGACCGTCAAAAGGCCGATGCGGATCGGGCCGTCGGCCGCGCGCGCGCTGTAGGGCGCAACGACGCTCGACAGGCCAATGCCAGCAACCCCCGATGCAAACTCACGACGCGAAATTCTCATAGTGTCCTCCCTGAAATCCGATCGATTGGTTGTTTTGATCGATGTTAGCGCCTTGAGACCACCGGAACCATGACGTGGCAAATGCCCTTTTGGTCCATATGGAGCGTGGTGGTGCCTGCGAACAGCTTCTGCGGCCGATCGCGCGGATCATCGTGCAAGAATGGCCCACATCCCAGCAATTCGTTCTTGAAATTGGAGAGTTTCGCACCCGTCGTTGCCTGCCACGCATAATCCTTTCCGCGAACACTCAATGCAATCCGATACCCCTTGGGCACGACGATCGAAGTCGGCCAGATTTCGATGGCCAAATCAACCGGCTCGCGAGGCTGCATTGGCCAAACCTCGTCATGGGTGTGGTAGGGACGGTACGGCCGGGACAAGGTCTCATCGAGCTTGCGATGCGAGGCGCGCAGCCAACCTTGCGCGACTGGCGTATGCGGATCGATGGCGCCAGCGAAGGTGACCTCGCGCAGATCGGAACTAAAGACACGGAACACGACAAAGATATCGGCGTCCTCGGTATCCGAAGAAACCCGTAAATTCGCAGTCAACGGGCCGGTGATCTCCGTATCTTCCATCAGGGGCCGCGACATGAACGTCAGTCCATCGCCCATGGCCGCAAAACTGATCTCGGCGTTCTCCGTGGGCGGCTGCAGGGAAAGCGTTTGACCCCGGGGATCGAGATAGAACCTGGTCCAAGTCGTCGAGCGCAGCGGCCAGTCGGTCTCAAGCCGCTCAACGAAGCGATCGATGTGGCGCACCTGAAGTTGGACCCTGGGCTGTTCCGCCCAGCCGTTGGATTCGCCCTTGAGGTAGAAATCGAAGAATCGCTTTTGCAGGCACCGCCCGTAGTCGGTGTAAAAATGCGTCCAATGCTCGAGGCCGTGGCACTCGAGCCACTTCTCCTTTGAGGCAGCGCGGACAAAACCTTCAAAATTCCCTCGCGTATGCAGGCCCTGACCGCCCCAATTTGCCGCCGACAAAAACGGCACCGTGACCTTGTCCCAGTCCGGCGAGCGCGCCTTGTGGTAATCATCGTCGAGGGGATGGGCGAGAATGTCGTCGCCGAAGCTCGAGCGGTTGCGCGCCAGTTGTTCGTCCGACATGGTTTCGTCGCCGCACACCAAGGCACCCGTAACGATGCTGCGGGGCCCTCTCTCCCCGAGCCCAAACTGCACGGTCTTCACCTGCATGTCGTACCAGTTTGCCCAGAACGTCGAGAGAATGCCGCCATGGTGCGTCATGTCGCGATACCAGTCGGCAGCACCCTCCCAGATGCACATGGCCTTCAGATGCGGCGGCTGTAGCGAGGCCACATGCCACTGATTGATGGCGTAATAAGAGATGCCGTTGAGGCCGACCTTGCCGTTCGACCAGGCCTGCACGCCGGCCCATTCGATGCATTGATAAAAATCCCGCGTCTCCCGCGGCGAAAAATGATCGACATGGCCCGGCGATCGTCCGGTGCCGCGCGAGTCGACGCGCACGCAAACGTAGCCGTCGGGCACCCATTTTTCGGGATCGACCACTTCCCAGTTCTGATACTTATTGGTTGACCCGTAGGCCACGTCCGGATGGTTTGCGATCATGGCCTGCCAGGCGCTCGGATAGCCCTTCTGAAACGCGAGCCCCTTGGCGTAGGGGCCATAGGTCAAGAGAACCGGCCATTTCCCTGCCGCCCTCGGCCGGAATACGTCCGCACGCACAGTTAGGCCGTCGTCCATGACGATCCCGACGTCCCACTCGATGAGCATATTGTCCCGCTCGACCGCCTCAGCCATTTTCTCCCGTCCTTTTCTTTTTGCGTCGCACCACGACTGTTTGGTTTTCCATTCTATTTATCAGACGAAAAATTCCAACAAATTAGACGCGAGATACATGGCCGCGCGCCGGCTCGGCCGACGAAATAGCCGCGCGATCGACTGACCGGCAACTCTGCGTCAGCTTACGATCGGTAAGGCCAAGCTTTGTGTGGAGATTGGATCACGCAGCGAAACCGCGACCTTTGCAATGTCGCGGAGACGAGCGGCGATCTCGCGCGAGCCGGCTCTCGCGCGTTGCAACCCTACGCCGCACGCTCCTGACCGAGCTGGGCGCGGCGATACAGCATCTCGGCGAAGGCGCCGAAGATCTTGCGCATCTGCGGAGGCTTGTAGGGAAACACCTCGGGTGAATCCATGTTGTGGACGACCGCGGTGTTGTCGGCTTCGAATATCAGCAACTCGCCGTTTTTGTTCTCCGCGCAGTCGATCGTGAAATAGTCGAGACCGACCCGCTCGACGATCCTAGCCAGCGCGGCCTGGTGGCGGCTGGCAAAATCGCCGTCGAAGTCGCGCATGAAGCTTTCCTCTTCGAGGCGCTTATCCGCGCTGTGCGCCATGCCGGCGTTGAGATACCAGATATCCCAGCGGTCGGCGATCGCCATGTGGCAGGCGTAGGGCCGGCCATCAACGAACACAATCCGATATTTGCGAAACAGGCCGTCTGCGCTGGCATAGTCGACAAAGCGCGCGACGAAGAATTCCAGCTCCGGCCGGTCGGCCAGATACCGTTCGACCATGGCGCCATCGCTGAGCTTGGCGAGCCCAACGCCGGCGTGCGTACCGCATGGCCGAACGATGATGGGAAATTTAGACCCAGTCGCGACATCCGAGACGCCTGCATTCGAGCGGGCCATCTCGGCCAATTGCGCGCGGGTCACGCAAACGGTGGCAGGAATGTCCAATCCTTCGATGCCGCGAAGCAGGCGATGCAGCTTGTCGCGATCCAGATTGCGGACAAGGCGCGGCGGATTCAAAAGCGGCCGCGGCCAGCGCGACGCCACCAAATCGATCTTGCGCAGCGCCTCGACACACTCCTCCGAATCCGAAGCGATCACGATCGCAACGTCGTGCTCGGGCAACGGTGCGGGCAATTCTACTCCGGCGACGACGTAGAGCGTCTGCAGCTCGATCCCGGAAGTCTCCAGCAAAAACTCGATCGGCGTGTTGCCACCCATGTCGATGGCGGCCGCGAGCGCGAGAACGCGCAAGTTCGGCTTTTCCGACGAACATGGCGACCGGTACAATTGATGAAAGGCGAGCACTTCCGCCTGAATGGCAATTCCGGTCTGTTTGTCCCCCAGGAGCTGCGCGATCAGTGACAGGTCGAGCCCCTCGCCCGCTCCGGCCGTGCCGGCGGCAAGCTTTGAAATCAGTTCGTCGCGCAAGGGGCGAAGATCTGCACCTTCGAAGGCCATCGTCGTCAGTCTGGCAAATCCGATTCGCTCCGCGCTGGGATAGCGCGCAAGACCGGCCGCCGCACCGCTCTCAATATCCATGGGAAATCTCCGCTGATTCAAGGCCGTCCCTAGGGGCAAGCAACTTCTCGAGTTTCGCAATCGCGGTACCGACATGATCGATCCCGCGCTGTAAATTCCTGCGCGCCGTATCTTCGTCGGATGACCACGCTTCGGAGACCAGCCTTGCGCTCGCGCTGATGCGAAGGGCCGCGGCCGGATGCCCCTCGTCGCAACCCAGCGCGACCGGCTGGCCGATCAGGCAAGGCTTCGCGGCGTTCTCCGGGTCGGCCGACACGGGGCTTGCCGCGTCACGGGCAAGCGCGCGGCATAGCGCTCTGCAATCATCCAGGGAGCGGACGCCGCTTCCATGCCGGATCACGAACGGAAAAATCGTCCGCTGCGCCAGCTCTTCATCGTCGGCGGTGTCACCTGACCTTTGCTGCGGCGGCAGCAGATGAAGCGACGGCGAGGACGCGATGATCCGCTCCACCTCCTCGCCGAAAGTCGTCAGCGCCATCAGGCGGAATTCATCGGGCACCCGATAGTAGGCCGCGATTTCCTCAAGCGCTGCTTCCCAGCGAAGCCATTGGCCGAAATTGGACCTGATCGGGAAATACGACCGCAGGTTCGGCCAATTTCGCGGCCAGTCGCTGCGGCTATTATATTCGAGAAGCCCCGAAGCGATGTCGGTGGCCGCCTCGAGATCGCCGGCGAGCGCCGAGGGCACCAGCAGCGCACCGCTGAAGGGCGGTCCGGTGAAGAACTTCGATCCGGTGATGAGGACCATATATCCGCGATCGAGATATTTTCGCAGCCTGGCGCGGCCGAGACGCATTTGGCAGGCGTCGACCACGATCTGGACCTGACCGGGCCAGCGCGCCGCGATTTCGTCGAGGCATTGATCGCTCGGGGCCCGCCAGCCGAACTTCGAGGAATCCATGACTTGAAGGAGCACGCTGCTTCCGCTCGCGACCGATCTTTCGACAGCGCCGAAAACCAGGGAATCGCTTGCCGTTTGCGAGCGGGCTTGGCCCGTCTCATCGAACAGCCGCAGCGCGACGCTATCGACGGAATGAGCGAGCCCCTCGATCGGCTCTCCCTTCCGAACCCGGTTTCCGCTTGCGGTCTCGGCACTGAAATGACATCCGCGCGCTGTATTGACGGTCCCGCTTCCGGTTTGATCGGCCGCCACGACGACGGTCGTCAAGGTGGGGCCAAGCAAAGCCCGAGTAAGGAACAGCGCCTGAAGCTGCGAGTCGGTGCCGGACGGAGAGAACACGACGTCGGCGTTTGCCCGAGACAAACCGAGACAGGCCCTCAACTCGTCCCGCATCGCCTCGATGCGCTGATCGAAAGCGGCTTCGATACCAACCGCAATGGCGGACTGCATCAGCACTTCTCGCGCATTTTGCGCGCGATCGTAGGCGCGTTGCGATATCGACGTCGCCGTGCTCGAGGAGAAGCTCAACGTGTCCGGACAAGGAAATGGCTGGCAGCCATATTCATTGAGCCCGCTGGCAGGATTGATGGTCAGCCGCGGGTCGCCGCCGGAGCTGAGCAGCCGATCCAGCGGCGCGAACAGCTCGGCCATGGTTGTCGCGGAACGGGATTGATCTCGCAGGTTGGCCTTCTCGGCCACCTGGAATCGAAGGCCACCATCAAGCATTGCTGTCATTCCACGCCCGTCGTGCCTGGCCGGTGCGACACAAGAACTCCAATGGCACCCAATGCGGCGTAAACCCGCTTTCCAAAAGGTAAACGGGTATGGTTAACGAAAGCTATATTTCGGGCGCGGCGCGGGATCCTCCTCTCCGCCACTGGGCAATAGCTAGGGCTTAACCGCCGGGCGGAAGGAATTTGGTCAGCGTCAGCCCGGCCAGTATCGAGGTGGTTTGGTAGGATGCCTGCAGGGTCGTCTGCAGCGCCAGAATCTCGCTGGCCACCTGCTGCGTCGAAACGGTCTCCGTCTGGTCGACGATGTTTTGCAGCAGGGTCTGGGTCTGGGTCTGCCGGGCACTCGCCTCCTTGGTCAAGGCCTGGGCGACGCCAAATTCGGTCTGAATATCCGGAATGGTTTGCTGACCCGCCTGAGGCGTCAGGTTGGTCGCGGTGCGCTGGCTCAGCGCAGAGGTCTGCGCGCCCGAATTGGCTCCTGTCGGAGAGGTGCTCACCGCGGCGAACACCGCGACTCCCTCGAGCTGTGCTCGGATCGCCAACTCGTTGGCCTGCGCGCCATATTGAACCGTTATCGCCGGATCGATCCGGGCTGTCGACGAGCCCCGCGGCGCGCTCCCGGAATTGCCGGTGTACCAGGAGACGGTGTTCGCCGAGCCGTTGACCAGCGACGTCGCGGTACTCAACGGCGAGCCCGAGACCCGCAGCGGCGGCTGGGTTGCGGTCACGGTCGCGCCGAAGCCGAGTGCGGCGAATGCGGCCGGGTTCGAACTCGTGACCGAGAGGCTTGCGGCATTATCGGTGTGCAGCGTGATCACCCCGCCGCTGACGGTCGACGGCGTCGAGGTGCCGGTGATCGAGTCGATCTTGGACAACAGCGTCTGGACACTGTCGGTGACATTGAGCTGGTTGCCGGTCGCGCCGGAGGCCACGAAGGTGATGGGCGTCCCGTTGACCGTGATGGTGTCGCCCGCCGCAAAATTGGTAGAGATCGAATCCGTGCCCGCGGGGCCCGACAAAGCGGTCGCGCCCGTAATCGGCGCAGGCGCTGCCGCCTTGTTGTTGACCACGCTTCCTGCGGCCGTTCCTGCGGGATCGAAGAAGTTGTGCCCGGCGGCGACCGCGGAAGCGGCAACCAGCGCTGTGTTGGCGAGCGTTCCGATCGCGGTGTTCAGCGCTGCCTTCAGATTGGCGGCAGTCGCAGTCGGGTTCGCCCCAATGGCGAAGCTGCCGGTGGGCAGCGGGTTGGCGCTCGACGCCGTCAACTGAACCGACTCAGTGGTGCCGTCCGGGAGGTTGAAGGCGAGGCTCACCTGATCGCCCGGGTTGGGATTGGTGGCGCCAAGACTGATCGAAAGCCCCGGCGGCGAACCGGCCGGACCGGTCACCGTCGCGCCGGTCAGCGACGACGACACCGAACTCAATTTCAGGCCGAACGGCGAACCAGCGACGTCCTCTGCGATCGCAACCGAAGTCGGGTTCGGCTGGGTGATCACGAGACGGCCAAGGCCTGTAGTGCCATCGGCCTGCGCCCGCTCGGCAATCAACTGCTTCAAACCTGCCTGCGTGGCATTGCCGTTCAGGATGTTGTCGACTGACGCGACCGAGGGCGTGTTAATCGCGCTGCCGGAAAATATGAAACGGTCGCCGGCCTGGGTGTTGAGAATTCCCACGATCGAAGTCAGCACGCTCACCGCGTTCTGCTGCGCGATCGTTTGACCGCTGCTGTTGAGGTTCTGCGGCGTCGAGGCCGCATCGTTCTGCACCTGGCCGCTTAACTTCGAGAGCGACTGCAGCGCGGTATTGGCGGTGTTGATAATGGTGTTGACGTTGGTGATGGTATCGGCAAACGCGGAAATGCTGGAGAGCTGCGATCGAGCGGCGACCGCAAAGCCCTCTCCGACACCGAAGCCGGAATAGGTGGTGGATTTCTTGCCGGTCGCGAGCTGCGTCGACAGGTCCGTGAGCTGGGTGTTGAGGTTCTGCACCGCCTGTCCGAACAGCGTGCCACCAGAGCCTATGATCGGATTGATCGCCATCTGGATCGCCTTACAGTTGAATCTGCAATAAAGTCGCCATCATGCTTTGCACCACCGAAATCAAGTGGGCATTGGCAGCATAGGAATTCTGCAGCGCGATCAGGTTCGACATCTCGGTGTCGATGTTGACCTTGGATGTGGAATCGAATTTCTGCTGCAACGTGCTGACCACGACGCTCTGGCCTTGCTGCAACTGCGTCGCCGACGTGGCCGCGTTGGCCTGCTGGCTCAGGAACTGCTGCAGATAGTTGCCTATCGTACCGTTGAACGGCGCCGTGGCCGAACCCAGTCCGGTTTTCGGCAAGTAGGTGAACGTGGCATTGGTCAGCTGCGAAAAGAGAAAATCCGAACGGGTGGTGTCGCCGGCGGGGGTCGGCGGCGCGGTAGAGAAGACCGTAAGGTTCGATGGGTTATTGAGCAGCGCCGAATTGACCGTGATGCGCCCGGCAAGGCCGGTCAATTGCAAGCCATTGCCGGTGATCGCGCCCGTATAGAGTGCACCAGCGTCGGTAAACAATGGCAACTGGGGGCTGCCGCTCGTCAGCGACGAGACTGTGGCAGTGACGGAGGCCGCATTGACGGTCGCCCCGGTGCTCAAGTCATTGACGACGCGCAGCGTGGAGCCTGACGGATTGGAGAATTGCAGATGGTTCTGCCCGAGCGCTGCGTTCAACTGGGTCACCACTGAGCCCAGTCCGCCGGAGAAATTGATCCCGATTACCCGTGGGCTGACGTTCGGCGGACTCGGCAGCGGCAACGCGGCCGGGTCATCGACGCGCACGATCGACACCTGCTGCTGTGTGTTGGTGGTGTTGTCGGTGTAGATAAGGTTGATCGTGTTGCCGGGCAGCAGGTTCGCTACATTGAGATCGAAGCCGGCCTGCGGTCCCGCAATCACGGCCGTGCCGGGCGTGGTTTTATCGGAAAGCGAACTGGCGAGGGTCGCGGCGAACTGATCGACCTGGGTCTGCGCCTGCACCAGGGTCTGGTCGCGCAGTGTCAGGTCGGCGGCGATCCGCCCGGAGGTGATCACCTTGTTCGCCACCACGTCGAGGTTGGCGCCATTCGGAAGTTTTACCGTCAAGGACCCCACGCCGGATTTGGTCGGATCGGCGTTGTAGAGCGAACTGGGGGTGAGCGTCCCCGCTGACGAGAATGCAAACTGGGAGGCCTGGCCGGCGCCCACGAGCTGAATGCCCCCGTTGGTAAACACGCTGGCCTGGTTGGCACCGTCGGTGACTGAGCGAACATCCACCAATTTCGCCAGGTCATTGATCGCGTTGTCGCGCTGATCAATCAGCGTGGCGGCGCCGGGATCGGACGGAGGAAGACTCTGCAACTGGGTGTTGAGGGACGCAATCTGGTTCAAATCCGTGTTGGCCTGGTTCACGGACGCGCCGATATCCTGCTCGGCGTTCGAACGCAGCGTCTGAATACCTTGCGAGGTCGAGTTGATCTGCTGCGCAAGCGCCTGTGCTGCCCCGAGCGCCGTGGTCTGGGCGGACAAGCCACTCGAGCTCGTCGACAGCGCCTGCAACGCCGTCGTCAAGTTGTTGAACGAGGTCTCCAGCGTCCCGATGCCTCCAGGCGTCCCATAGAGGCTTTGCAGCTGACCCAGAATATTTGAAGTCTGGTCGGCAAAGCCGCTGCCGGCGGTTTCGGTGCGCAACTGGCCCTGAATAAAGAGATCCAACTGGCGGTTGACACCAGTGATCGCGACGGACGAACCGGGGCCACCGGTTGCCAATTCGATCTGGTTGACGTTCTGGGTAACATAGCCAGGCGTCTGCGCGTTGGCGACGTTCGACGACGTGACCGTGAGCGCAAACTGGTTGGCGCGCAAGCCGGAAAGCGCACTGGCAAGGGCTGAACTCAAACCCATCTTTATTGCCCGCCTTGAATTAGGTCACACCGAATCTTGCCCGCGCCGATCAGCGCAGCACGTTCAGCAGATCCCGAACCATGTCGTTGGCCGTCGTGATCACCTTGGTGTTTGCCGAATAGGCCTGTTGCGTAATGATCAGCTTGGTGAATTCGTCGGCGATGTCGGTATTCGAGCCCTCGAGCGACGAACCGCTGATCTTTCCCGACGCGCCGGTGATCGCCGGACCGGACAGGTCGGTGACCGCATAGGCGCCGCCATCGAGCGCTTTCAGGTAATTGGTACCGTTGAAATGCGACAGCGTGATCGAGGCAAGATCGATGTTCTGCCCGTTGGAGAACGTTCCGACCACCAGCCCGCTGTTGTTGATCGCCACCGACTGAAGTTGGCCGGCCGCAAACCCGTTCTGCGTGATGCTGCCGACGGTGGCGGTGCCGCCGGTGCTGGCGAATTGAGTGAGTGAACCGGCGGCGACGTTGAGCGTAATGTTCCCGATGGACTGTCCGCTCACCGTCACGTTTGAGATCGGTATGGAGGAGCCGGTCGGACTGGACAACGCACCATTGGCGTTGAACGTGAAGTTCGTGTTGATATTGACCCAACCGACTTGCGCACCGGTGGCGGTGGGATTGGTCTGATAAAAAAGGTTCCAATTGTCCGTATGCCCAGCGCCCAGGCTAGCGCTGTCGGTTTTGGCCCATCGCAACTGGATGTTGATCGGCGTTCCCGCCGCATTGAAGGTCGTTACCGCACCACCGCTGATACTTTCATTGTCGAACGTAGCGACGTCGTTACCGACCACGACACCGGTACCAGGGCCACCGCCGCCGGTACGGGCCGCGGTGACGGGGGATGCGAAACCCAACCCGGCGAATGCAGGTGCGCCGCTGGTGATGTTGAGATTTGCTGCCGTCCCCGTGTGCAGCGTGATCTGGCCATTGGGGGCGATATTTTCCGGAACGCTGCCGGTGATCGCGGCGATCTTCCCAAGCAGCGTGCTGAGGTTGTCGGTGATATTGACATCGTTGCCGGTAGCGCCACTGGCCACGACGTTGATCGTTCCCCCGTTCGGTGGCGACCCCCCATTGACGATGATGGAATTGCCAACTGCGAATGGGGTCTTGAGATGAGGGGTTCCCCCCGATACGTCAAGAAACGTAGCGCCAGTGACGGCGTTGCCAGCCTGGTCCAACGCAATGGCGCCGGTCACGGTGGAGTCGCCGAAAGGTGTTGCCGGCGTGCCCAGCACGACCGGGTTCTGGCTAAAATCGGCGGGGTTGATACCGCCCGCGGCCGTGATCGTTCCGGCGAGCCCGCCGGGACTTGCCGTGGTCACTGGTATGGTCGGCAGGTTCGCAGCGTAACTGATCGAGGTGGTCGCCTGCGCGGGAATGAAGTTGTTCTGAAACTGCAGGACCTGTGGAACGTTTCCGAGCGGGTTTCCGGTCTTCGGATCGACCGCGACACCCATCAGGTAATAGCCGGCGCCATTGACCAGATTGCCATTAGCGTTGGTCTGGAAATCGCCGCGGCGCGTATAGTCGGTGACGCCGTTGAAGACCGGCACATTGTCGGTGATCCCGGTTGCCTTTTGCACCGAGAAGAATCCGTCGCCATTGATCGCGATATTGGTCGCAACCGTCGAGGCCGAGACGGTGCCCTGTGTGGTGATCGTCGCTTGCGAGAAGGCGGTCACCCCGCCAGCCGCTTGCCGATTGGGCGTCGTCGCGTCCGGGATCAGATCCTCGAAACTGGTGCCGATGCCCTTGTAGCCAACGGTCGAGGCGTTGGCGATATTGCCGGAGATGTTCTGCAACGCGAAGGATTGAGCCTGCAGGCCGCCAACCGAGGTGTTTAGCGCGTCGAAGATACCCATAACGTTGTCTCCACATTCGATTCCAGCGGCCACGTGGTTGTGCCACGCATGGCCGTCATCGAAGGAGACGTCGCAATCGTCGTGCCAAACCGAAAAATGAATTATTTCAGATACTTAAATAAAAAACCCCGGTCCGGGGACCGGGGCACAATTGCCGAGCGGGCAACAATTGCCGAGAGCAAAGTCCTAGAAATCAGCTCGCCGAGGGCGCGGTGGGGCGGAACACCAGCGCGAAGCCGTCGATGCAGTAGCGCAGCCCGGTCGGCTTCGGCCCGTCGTCGAACACGTGACCGAGATGGCCGCCGCAGCGGCTGCAATGAACTTCGGTTCGTACCATGCCCAAGGTGCGGTCTTCGGTCTTGCCGACGGCGTTTTCGAGCGGCTGATAAAAGCTCGGCCAGCCAGTGCCGCTCTCGAATTTCGTCTCCGAGGAAAACAGCGGCAGATCGCAGCCGGCACAGGCGAAGACGCCTTTGCGGTGCTCCTTGAGCAGCGGGCTCGTCCACGGGCGCTCGGTGCCCTCCTTGCGCAGGATTTCATATTGCTGCGGGGTAAGCTGGGCGCGCCATTCCGCGTCGGTTTTCTCGATCTCGAATTTTCCCGCCGCACTTGCAGGCGTGCTTCGCAACCAGCGCAGCGCCACAAAGCCAAGCAAACCAGCGGTAGACGCGAGCAGGATACGGCGGTCAATCATCAGGGTCTCCGTGTGAAGCGGACTTTCGGGTTATTCGATCTCAATACGGCGCGCGGGGGTGAAAGTTACACCGATCCTGCAGGACGCCTCTCACTTTCTTGCGAGATGCGGTTCCGCAATACCCTTACCTCGGCCCTCCCCGCAAGCGGGACATGGAGCAACCACCCGATTAGTTTGTGTCACCTGAGGGCCCGGACGTAAGGAGAGGGTTGGTCCTTGGGGGAAGCTCATGAAGTGCCGTCACCTTCGGGGCTCGCCACGACAGGAGGCCGGGGCCGTTCCGGCCGGGAACGCTCCGGACGGGAGTGTTCCACACGAGATTGTTCGACACGAGATTGTTCGACAGTTGGCCGGCCCGGGGGTGGGCGCGGCCGCGGCGGCCGCGTCCCGGCCTGGCGGTTTGCCTCGGCCAGACGCGCATCGCGTAGACGCTCCTTGGTGCGCACCCTCTCGCGGTAACGGGCCAATGTGCCGGCGGCGGCGGAGCTCCCGCGTCCCCACATTCCAATCACCTGTCCGGCGATCCTGCCGGTCGCGCCGCCCGCCCAAACCAGTTCGAACGGCGAAAACAGCCGCCAGCGTTCGTCGCCCCAGAGAATGCTGCGGGCAATCAACTGCCCGGCCATCGCCGTTGTGTTCAACCCCTGACGGCCGAAGCCGCTCGCGACCCACAATCCGCGGCGCAACTGGCCGATTTGCGGCATGCCGTGCACGGTCTGGCCGACAGCCCCGCCCCACACATCCGTGATCTCGACCTGCCCGAGCCGCGGAAAAATCGTGCGGATCCGGCGCGCGATCGCGGGCGCGAACCGCACCGGCCGCGCATCCCAGGTGGTTTCGGGGCTCGCCCACATCAGGCGGTCGCCGTTCACGATCCGGAAATGATCGATGCCATCGGTGTCGGTCACCGATCCCTTGAACGCAATCGTCTCGGCTAGACGCTCGCCAAGTGGCGCGGTGACCGCGGCGTAGCGCCAGACCGGCAACAACGTTTCTGACAGCCGCCGCGAAGGCGCGCCGAGATGGACGTTGCCGGCGAGCACGATGTGCGAGGCGCGCAACCGCGCCGAGGGCGTGACGATACGCTTGCGAATACCGGATGCGTCGATGCTGACCACCGGGGTGTCCTCGAATATCCGCGCGCCCGCCCGCCTCGCCAGCGCCGCCAGACCATGGACGTATTTAAGGCCGTCGAGCTGGAATGCCCTCGGAAAATACACGCCATGGAAATAGCGGTCGGTCTTGAGGTGATCGCGAACGCGATCGACTTGCCATCCCTCGACTTCGGTTTCGAAATCCTCAGCCAGCATCTGCAGGCGGCTGATCAACTGGTCGCCGACATCGACGTTGGAGACTTCAAGCGCGCCTTCGCTGAGCGCCATCTCTGGAATCGATTGCTCCGACGCGTTGGCCCGAACATATTCGGTGCCTTGCTTCGACAGCGCCCAGAGTTCCCTTGCGTCTTCGAAACCGACGCGCGCGATCAGGTCTTTGATCGGAAGACTGTAACCTGGCATCACGGTGCCGAGTTGATGGCCGGATGCGCCCCAGCCGATATGCCGGCCTTCGAGCACGGCGACGCTGGCGCCGAGGCGTGCAGCTTCCAGAGCGACCGTCAAGCCGGCAAGCCCTGCGCCCACCACGCAGATGTCCACGTCCAGATCGAACGAAAGCCGCGAGCGCTCGCGCGTGGTCCCGGCGTCCGGTCGGCGGGTCGGGCTTGTAGAAATCTCGCTCATGCCGTTTTCTTACGGATCGATCTGGCGCTTGTCACCTTGTCCTGAGCGTCAGTCTGTACATTAATCCGCGAGACTTGAACCGAATCGAGATGCGCCATGCGCCGTTTGATGCTGCTGCGGCACGCCAAGACCGAGAACGACGCGCCGAGCGGCCGCGATGAAGATCGCCGGCTCGACGACCGCGGCCGTCGTGACGCTGCCGAGATCGGTAGCTGGATCGGCCGGCACCGGCCTTTTCCCGATCTGGTGCTGGTTTCACCCGCGATCCGGGCCCACCAGACCTGGGAAATCGCCTGGGAGGCGATGAAGGGCCTGGTTCCGGAGCCGCGGGTCGAGCTGGTGCCGGAACTCTATGGCGCCGACGTGTCACAGCTCCTTGAAACCGTCCGCGACGCGTCGTCCGCCGATCCACAACGGTTGATGATCGTCGGGCACAATCCGGGAATGCATGAACTGGCACTCACGCTTGCCGGGAGTGGCGATCCCGCCGGACGCAACGCGCTCACTGTTAATCTGCCGACCTCCGGCCTTGCCGTACTCGACTTTGAGATCGACGACTGGACCGACGTGGCATTCCGCCGCGGGCGTCTGGTGCTGTTCGTGAGCCCTAAACTGTTGAAGCAAACTTCGGGCGACTAACCTCTGGCGGTCGGGATGCCCAAATTGTGCTAGGTTAGTCGCCAACACGGAGGCGCAGATGTTCAACTCCATTCTCGTGCCGCTTGACCTCGCCGATACCGACCTTGCGAAACCCGCGATTGCCACGGCGGCGACGCTATCGCAAACCTGGAACGGCATGGTGCGCCTGCTCAACGTGCTGCCGATGACGCCGGTGATGCTGGCCGAATATGTGCCGGCCGATTTCGATACCCAGCAGCGCCAAACCTCGGAGGAGGCGCTCGCTATCGTGGCGCGTGAATCGGGCATCGACGCCCAGCGCATCTCAACCGCGGTGCGGCAGGGCGGTATCTATCACGAGATCCTCGAGGAGGCCGCCGCAGTCAAGGCCGACCTGATCGTCATGACGTCACACCGGCCGGCGATGCGGACCTATTTTCTCGGCTCCAATGCCGGCCATGTCGTGCGCTACGCCAAATGCTCGGTGCTGGTGGTGCGGCA
>Ga0137403_10000631_pt1 | contig 36003 bp, 32 predicted proteins | sample CZOMad2_1_16fung_FD_122057 | JGI IMG/M metagenome (GOLD analysis project Ga0137403, IMG submission 122057) | Vadose zone soil fungal communities from Angelo Coast Range Reserve, California, USA - CZOMad2_1_16fungal (Hybrid Assembly) | ecosystem: Environmental > Terrestrial > Soil > Vadose zone... | reverse complement strand
GGACAAGACGGATCTTACCTGGCTGAATTGTTACTTTCGAAGGGCTATGAAGTGCATGGCATTATTCGCCGCGCCTCGAGCTTTAATACGGCCCGGATCGATCATTTGTATGCCGATCCGCATATAAACGGTGTGCGACTGTTCCTGCATTACGGCGACATCTCGGACTCTACCAACCTGATAAAACTGCTCTATCGCATCCAACCCGACGATGTCTATCATCTGGCCGCGCAAAGTCATGTTCGCGTCAGCTTCGATATTCCGGAATACACGGGCGATGTTACCGGGTTGAGCACAATCAGGATTCTCGAGGCCATCCGGGAAACCGGACTCAAGTCTCGTTTCTATCAGGCGAGTAGCTCAGAGATGTTCGGGATGGCCCGCGAGTCTCCACAGTCAGAGACGACACCTTTCTACCCGCGTTCGCCTTACGGGGTGGCCAAGGTTTATGCCCATTGGTCCACCGTAAACTATCGTGAAAGTTACGGTATGTTTGCCTGCAACGGCATCCTCTTCAATCACGAGAGTCCGCGGCGAGGCGAGACATTTGTGACGCGAAAAGTTACGCGCGCTGTCGCTCAAATCAAGATTGGCCGGCAAGACAAACTCTATCTGGGGAACCTCGATGCCAGGCGTGACTGGGGTTACGCCCGCGAATACGTCGAGGCGATGTGGTTAATGCTGCAACAGGATGTGCCCGAAGATTACGTGATCGCGACCGGCGAGGTGCATTCAGTGCGAGAGTTCGTTAACGAGGCTTTTGGTTGCGTGGATTTGGATTGGCATGACTACGTGGAGATCGATCCCAAGTATTACCGCCCCTCGGAGGTGGATATGCTGGTTGGCGATGCGAGCAAAGCCAAACGAAAGCTCGGCTGGGAACCGCAAACCACGTTTAAAGACCTGGTGCGGTTGATGGTCGACGCAGATCTAGAGGCAGCCGGCGTGCAGAGATCTCGTCATGCGGTTTAATGCTCTTCGTGTTAATTTGTTTTTGTTCGTGTAATTTCGTGGACAAGGTCAAAGTCAGCATCCACTAAGTCACACGAAAACGACGAAATTACACGAAGAGTCATTCAAGAACCACACAAACTCTTCTTTGACCTTTCCTTACTCCCGAATACTTGTAACTGGTGGCGCGGGTTTTTTGGGCCGGCAGGTAGTCAAGAAGCTCGAAGCAGAGCAAGGCGTCGAAGTCTTCGTTCCGCGCAGCCACGAATACAACCTCGTGGACATGTCCGGCGTAAAGAAACTCTTCGCCGGCTTCCACCCCGACCTGGTAATTCATCTGGCTGCGGTGGTCGGCGGCATCGGGGCCAACCAGAAAAATCCCGGACGCTTTTTCTACGAGAACCTGATGATGGGCGCGCAACTGATGGAACAAGCACGCCTCAATGAAGTGAGGAAGTTTGTCGCTGTCGGTACGGTTTGCGCCTATCCCAAGTTTACCCCCACACCGTTTCGCGAAGAGGACCTGTGGAACGGCTATCCGGAAGAGACAAACGCGCCTTACGGTTTGGCAAAAAAGATGATGCTGGTCCAGGCGCAGAGCTACCGCAGTCAATATGCGTTTAATGCAATCTTCCTGTTACCTGCCAATCTCTACGGACCGGGCGACAACTTTAATCCGGAGAGCTCGCACGTCATTCCGGCACTGATCCGCAAATGCATCGAGGCCCGCGAACAGCAGGCTCCGTTTGTGGAAGTGTGGGGCACGGGCAAGGCTTCGCGAGAGTTTCTTTATGTCGACGATTGTGCCGCGGGAATTCTCGCCGCGGCGGCGCAATATGACGAGGCTGAACCGGTAAATCTCGGCACGGGGAGTGAGATCACGATTGCCGAGCTTGTCACAATCATTGCCCGCCTGACGGGATTCACGGGTGAGATTCGTTGGCAGACTGATAAGCCCGACGGCCAGCCGCGGCGTCGGCTGGACGTCTCGCGCGCGTACGAGAAATTCGCGTTCCGCGCCGAGACGCCGTTGGAAGAGGGGTTAAAGCTGACGATCGATTCGTACGAAGCCAGCCGACTGCACCCACGAGAATTAGCCGTGGATAAACGCAGATAACGCAGATCAGAAAGTGATCCACAAAACGGAGCCAGACCTAGATTTCCTTTGGTTAGATTTTGCGCGACGCAACGGCAGCTGAATAGCGATGAACTTTTCCGGCATCTCAAATCGAACTTTACTGGGTAGGATGCTCCGGCAACCTCTGAGGCTGATTCCAAACGAAACGCCAATGGTGATCTTGCAGGGTAGGCTCCGCGGAAAAAGATGGCTTGCGGGATCGCACACGCACGGTTGCTGGCTCGGTAGTTATGAAAACCAGAAGAGGCTAGCAATAGAAAGGGTTCTGACAGAAGGAAGTACCTTCCTCGATGTTGGAGCTAACGCGGGATTCTACACCCTTCTCGCTTCGGTGATCGTTGGCCCAACAGGTAGAGTAATTGCGTTTGAACCCTTGCCAACAAATCTTGATTATTTGCGTAAGCACCTGCGGCTGAACTCAACAACAAACGTAACCGTCGTTGAAGCGGCCGTCTCAGATAGAAGTGGTGCTGCAAGTTTTGACGCAGGTCCAACGAGCGCCATGGGACATCTCTCTTCTGAGGGCACGCTTCAAGTCGAAACTGTCTCGCTGGATGATCTCTTGTCCAAGAATAGAATTCCGCCACCCGACTGCATCAAGATCGATGTTGAAGGTGGAGAGGCGCTTGTTCTGCAAGGCGCGCGGTGGATCTTAGAAAATGTGAAGCCAACGATTTTTCTCTCTACACATGGTACTGAGCTGCATCGAGAGTGTTGTGCGCTGTTGCGAGCTTATGACTATGAGTTGACGGCTATAGACAACAGTGACGGTGAGCAGAGTGATGAAATTATCGCAGTCTTTGGATCGAAGTCAGGATGAAAAACGCTTAGACCTTCTCGCATCCAAAGTTGGCACCTACTGAAGGACATTCGCAAAGGTGAGTAGCGTGACAAGGCTACGTCGAAAGCACATGGATCTTGGGCAGAATCAATTGCCGTTGCACCTCTCGATTCTTAACTGGTATGGACAGTAAATGCTTCGCTCTCTAATCTTTCGAACCCTTCTTACGAACGGCGGCATCACCGTTTTGTCTTTGGCGAATTCCGTTCTTCTCTCACGGTGGCTGGGCCCAACGGGCCGGGGAGAGGTGGCCGCGGCAATGCTCTGGCCCATCCTCCTCGTTTACTTAAGCAGCATGGGCCTCATTATTTCGAGTGTGTATTTTACCTCGCTATCTGATTCCAAACCGCAGATCGTTTTTAATACCGCAATAGTTTTTGGGTTGATACTTAGTGCTGTAGCGCTACCAATCGGTTATTTGGCCTTGCCCGCTCTTTTAAAAAGTCAATCTTCCCAAGTCATATCACTTAGCCGACTGTTCCTACTAGTTATCCCCATCTCTTTGATTGCGCAACTCGGGACCGGCGTGCTACAGGGCCGCCTACAAATAGTCGAACTTAACTGGCTGCGAACCCTCATTCCGCTTGGGTACCTAATGGGGACACTGGTGCTCATCATACTCGGCCGTTTACTACTAATCAATATTCTAATCTTGCACTTATTGCTCAATACGATCGTGTTGTTTGGCACGCTTAAAGTTCTCGCAAAGTCGAGTATTTATCTTGGACTCCACACTAATGCCGACCTTGCAACGAGAATGCTAAAGTACGGCGTGACCGTTCATGTGGGGAATATATCGGGGCTAGCAAATGTCAATCTTGCGCAGGTCTTTATGGCGGCTTGGCTTTCTCCCGCTTATTTAGGTCTTTACGTGGTTGCCGTAAGCGCCGCCGGGCTTTCACAGGCTTTTTCGCAAGCTGTGCAGACCGTTGCAATCCCAAGTATTACCCAGAAGGAATCCAAGGCTGAGCGCGTCGCAATTCTGCAACGCATATTTCGCCAGTACTGGATGATTAGTCTAGTGATAGCTTTGGCAGTTGGGATTTTGTTACCAGTGGGAATACCACTTGTGTTTGGCATCGGCTTTAAAAGTTCAATTTGGCCAGCTGAAGTGTTGCTTCTTGGCTCGGTTATTGTGGGCGCCAAACTGGTGCTTGCAGGAGGAGCTCAGGCTCTAGGAGATCCATGGTTATCCAGCAAAGCGCAGCTTTATGCTTTCCTAGCCACAATAATTGCGCTCTATTTTCTCTTGCCGGCAGCGGGAATTATGGGCGCCGCCGTTGCAACGACTATTGCTTATTCCACGGAACTTGCCGTCGTGATCCACGGTCTACGCCGCGTGCACTCGATTTCTCCGTTAGAGTTGTTCCGGTTCAATCCGACGGATCTAAGGAGCACTCTATCTTCCATTGGCGTGCTAAAGGCCTATGGCAAGCGCTTCGCTGCAAACGGCCTCAATTGATGCTTCTTCCCAACGAATCGTGGTCGCTAGCCGATTTAACGAAAGAGATCGCAGTCAGTATAAGGAATCCTGCGTGGTTGGCTTCCTTGGCGGACGCATTAATGTTGATAACAAGAGAAGTGCTAGAAAAGGTAAATCCGATTCAGCGAGACTTTCTTTGGAAGTAGGGGTGGGGCCACTGCTTACATGGGCGATGCAGACAAGACCATGGAGGATTTGAATGAGGATGCGTCATGTCGCACGCAATATAATATTGACTTTGAACTACTTGCATCCCGCGGCTATTGCCCTAGCGATGCGGAGCGGACCTGTGGCTACTAGGCATTACTTGTCTGAAATCTATCGGTGCAGCAAGACCGACGCCGGTTTGTACCTGCCAATGGTCACGCTAGAAGAAATAGCTCCAATTTCAACCGAGTTCAAAGTTTCTCGTCCATGGGATTGGGGTGGGTCAATGTCAATTACTGAAATCAGCTCTATATGTCATCTGGTGGCGGCACGTGCTCCGCGCAAAGTATTGGAGATAGGTTCATTTAGGGGATTCACGACGCTTAATCTTGCGATCAATTCGCCCGAGGGCGAAATTCATACGCTAGACTTGCCGCTGGATGTAAACCCAGCCACTACAGAATTTGAGTCCAATGACTTAGAGATTATCAACGCGCGGGGTGATTATTACTATGAAGGTCGAAAGGAAGCAGCACGTATTCATCAACACTACGGCGATACCGCTACGTTCGACTACAACAAGATTGGCATGGGAGTCGATTTTTGTCTGATAGACGCCGCACACTCTTACCAGTATGTCCGCAATGATACTGCGCGAGTACTGCCTTTAATGACCGACAACAGCCTCATGTTATGGCACGACTATGGGCGAAATGACTTTCTCGCTGCCCCAGATCATAAGTGGGGGGTTACTCGATTTCTACATGAGATTGCAGATGTGGGGGTGAGAATCTTGCGGGGCACATCACTAGGTGTCCTTGTACTCACAAACGGTACGCGGGAAAGACTCGCGAACCACCTACATCCAAGTATTATCTCTTGATCATGACTAGAGACTCGAGAATGGACCATCAGAAAACCTTTTACGTGGGAGCCATCAAACTACCAACCTATGCAGTTACCAGTTCGATCGTTTCTGAAACCCTCTGCTAAATTTATCAATAATGAGTGATCTCGAGGCAAATCTGCGGTCGGTCATTTTTTGCCCAAGCCCAATGGGTATTTTTGAGCAAAGCTTGTCACTGCAGGAACGCGGTTGGCTTGGCAGTATGGTCATCGATTATTATTGTGATCTCTCGCAACCGCCTTACAAATGGCTCCCGGAGAGTAGGTTAAGAAAATATCTCGGAAAAAGATACCACCCTGGCCTTGATTCAAGATCCGTAAGAACTTATCCCACTCAAGCGGTTAGAGCACGGTTACGTACGCGGCTCGCGCGTAATGAAAAAGATCGTACTCTCAACGTGTTCTGGCACAATTCGCAGGTTGATCGATGGGTGGCATCGCGCTTGTCAGAATTGGGTAACCTGGCATTTGGCTATGAAGGTGCTAGTTTGCAAACCTTTCGGAGGGCAAAACAGCTCGGCCTCCCATGCGTTCTTTACCAGCCAATAGCTTGTGCAGAGAAGGCGTTAACATTACTTGGTGAAGAGGCGCGGCTCTTTCCGGCGGTGGCTGACACACTGCGCTATAACTGGTTTCCAGATGACGAGGTGGAACTCAGGCGCGAGGAGCGTCGGCTCGCCGATGCCGTACTGTGCGCAAGCACGTTTACCAAGCAATCGCTGGTCGAGGTTGGCATTGACCCAGGGAAAGTATTTGTCGAGCCTTATGGAGTAGACCAGACGATCTTCGCTCCTTCAAAAGAAAAATTTCGCCAATTCTCCGTGATTTGGGCCAGCTCTTATACGCAGACCAAGGGTATTGGCTATTTGCTGGAAGCGTTGGCACGTAGTCCTGTTCCCGGAATTGAACTGGTCCTTGCAGGTTATCCTTTCGGCAAAGATGCGATCGCTTCTTATGAAGACCGCGTGCGTGTTCGTCGCGTCGGTCACGTAAGCCGAGAGGAGCTGGCGCAGATTATGCGCCGCTGTCACGTGCATGTCTTTCCAACTCTAATTGACGGCTTCGGTCGCAATATAATTGAAGCCATGGCTTCCGGTCTGCCTGTGATTACGACAGCCAACTGCGCGGGGCCCGACCTGATCGAAGATGGCGTAACAGGATTTCTTGTGCCCATTCGGGATGTGGATGCAATCTCCGAAAAACTTGCTTGGATTAATGATCATCCGTACGAAGCAATTGAAATTGGGATGCGGGCCCGCGATCGGGTCGCGAGTTTGACGCAGGCTGACTACCGGCGTCGGTTTGCTGATCGCATCCGCGGGATTTGGAAGCTTTTCACTGAAGCTTGATTAGTGCACCCAGGATCGGAGCATATCGAATTGTGAATTCAGCTCTTGTGAGAGTTGAGCGGTAAGTAGAATAACGCATTATCCCGAATTATCCCGAATATTCCATTTGTCTCGAAGCGAGGAAATCCGTTTAAGTATTCAGGGCTCAGTGCTGCGTAACTGCAAATTCAATTCCCGGATCAATGCATGAAGAAAGTACTTGTCACAGGAGGTGCAGGTTTCATCGGCTCTCATACCGTTGACCTGCTTCTGCAGCGCGGCTACGAGGTACGGGTTCTTGATAACCTCCAACCGCGTGTCCATCGAATTGGCAAACCGGAATATGTACCGCCTGAGGTAGATTTTGTTCGAGGAGATGTGGTTAACCGCGATGATCTGGAGCGCTCCCTGCGCGATATTGATAAAGTAATTCACCTGGCTGCATATCAAGATTACCTTCCTGACTTCAGCACCTTCATCCACACCAACACCGAAAGCACAGCGCTTCTGTTTGAGTTAATCGTTGAAAAGCACTACCCAGTTGAAAAGATAGTCTTTGCATCCTCGCAGTCAGTCTCCGGTGAAGGAAAATACGAGTGCTCTGAACATGGCGTGATTTACCCGCGACCTCGGACCATAAGGCAACTCCAGGCAGGCGACTGGGAAGTCATGTGTCCCGTATGTGACGAGGCGATGAGGCCAGCACTGATTGATGAAAATACGATCAGCCCGCACACGGCTTATGCCATCTCCAAGTACGCCATCGAAATGCTCGCTCACAGCCTGGGCCAACGATACGAGATCCCTACAGTGTGTATGCGCTACACCTACGTTCAGGGAACTCGCAACTCCTTTTACAATGCCTACTCCGGCATCGCCCGGCGTTTTGCTCTCCGACTGCTCCACGGGCTGCCTCCGGTCTGTTATGAGGACGGAAAACAGCTGAGGGATTACGTAAACGTCAAAGACGTAGCTAGCGCTAATGTGCTGGTTCTGGAGGATTCGAGAGCCGATTATGAGGTTTTCAACGTCGGCGGAGGAAGAGCGGTAACGGTTTTGGAGTTCGCCCGAATCATGATTAAGGAGTTCAGTAATACTATTGAGCCTCTCGTGCCAGGGGAATTCAGAATCGGAGACACACGGCACACGATCTCTGATAACTCGAAGTTGAATGCACTAGGTTGGCAGCCTATCACTCCAGTTGAACAAAATGTGACGGAATACTTATCTTGGATTAAAGAACAGGCTGGAACTAGAGAATACTTGGATGAGGCCGACCGAGTAATGCGGGAGCAAGCGGTTTTGCAGACCGTTGCGAAGGCGTGAAACAAGCAACGTGCATTGCTGGATATCCAGCTCGCATGGTCCAGCACAAGTTGATGCACCCACGTGCGAATCATAATAAAGCGGAAGTATGGCTACTTTGGGGCAGCGCACCTATGAACTTCTGACCCGCATGCGACCGGCTCCGGTTGCTGTTGCACTTAAGAAGGTTCTAAGGATCAAGCGTCATATCGTCGAGACAAAGATCGGAAGATTCTGTGTTGATCCCGCGTCCGCGTTTGGTGTCATCCTTGCTCAACATGGTGAGTATGAGCCTCAGATGAGTCGTACATTAGAGCGGATTCTGTGTACAGGTTCCACGTTTATAGATATTGGTGCAAATGAGGGCTACTTCACAGTGCTAGGTTCAAAAATCGTGGGGGTGGGCGGCAAAGTCATCGCAGTTGAGCCGCAGCAACGTCTCAAAGCCATACTTTTTGAGAATTTCAAGTTGAATAATTTAAGTAATGTGTCGCTAATTCAGAGCGCTATCTCGGACAATAGTGGTAGAGCCGTCCTTAACCTCTCGGCAGATACCAACACAGGTGCATCCGGGTTCGTACGCGCAACTAAATACAAATTACCAACTGAAATGACGGAAACAATTACCTTAAGCGAATTATTTTCTAGAATCGAAGTCGGGCGAGCAGATCTAATAAAGATGGACATAGAAGGAGCGGAATACGACGCTATTCTAGGTTCCCCTCAGATCTTTAGGGACCATCGAGTGCGAGCCATTGCCCTTGAGGTACATGTTAGCATTTTAGAAAAACGGGGCGTGAAGGCGGAAAAGATATTTAGCTTCCTAAAAGGATATGGCTATACAGTTGATAACAGCTTTTCGACTTTAGTGTATGTAGCTCCCACCTGTAGCTCTGCTGCTTGGGATTGAAGAGAAATACTAGTCAACAAGTCATATATCACCGGGAACGGGTGAGTCGAGGATGAAAGTTCAGCGCAAACAAAGGTTACTCTTACCGCGCAAGGCGATGTTGCTTGCGGCCGGGAAGGGAACCCGCCTTCACCCGGTTACTGACGCGATATGTAAGTGCATGATTACGATTGGGCAAAAGCCGGTTCTGGAACACAATATCGAATGGCTCCGGCAGCATGGCGTGACCGACGTGATAATCAATTTGCATTACCTGCCTGAGACAATAAAGAACTACTTCGGCGACGGTCACAAGTGGGAGATGAACATAAGCTACTCTTATGAACCCGAGCTCCTTGGCAGCGCCGGCGCGGTTCGTAACGTGTCCCACTTCTTTGATGGTCCTTTCTTTGTCTGGTACGGAGACAACTTGAGCAATTGTCGCCTGGACAGCATGTGGCAACTACATCTGAATCGAGGCGGCATAGCAACCATCGCCTTGCACCAGCGGGAAGACCCTGCTCAAAGCGGTATTGTGGCGCTCGATGAAAATGATCGCATCACGAGATTTCTGGAAAAGCCCGCCCGCGATGAGATCTTCTCCCATTGGGTAAGCGCCGGAATTTTTGTATTCGAACCTCAGATCCTTGAGATGATCCCTCCTAACGTCGCCTCTGATTTCGGCAGAGATATCTTTCCGTCCCTTTTGAAGGAAGACATGGAACTCTATGGCTATCGGATGGCGGAACAGGAAAATCTCTGGTGGATCGATACGCCAGGGGACTTGCGGTCGGTCAGAGCTCTGTTCAATCGCCCTCGAAATTGGACCCTAATGATATCCCACCAAGGCAAACATGATGCTACCCCACAAAAGCACTCCCGCATCAGAAAATCGACTGTATGGTACCCATCGGACATCCAGTCGCCAATTTGGCCATCTGCCCGCGCTAGACGGATTGCGAGGTATCGCAATACTTGCCGTCATGACCTTCCATGTGGGCAGCCACACGATCGTGGGAGGGCATCTAGGTGTTGATCTGTTTTTTGTATTAAGCGGATTTCTAATCACATCTTTACTTGTTCAAGAGTGGAACCAGTTCGGCGCTATCAACTTAAGGCTCTTTTATATTCGTCGCGCATTACGGCTATTTCCGGCGCTCTTTGCGGTGATCGTTGTTTGTTCCATCTACAGCGATTTGTTCGCGACTTCCACAGAACAATCAATGTTGCACAAAGGCGTCTTCTACTCGATGTTCTATTCTTCCAATTGGTATCAAGCTTTTAATGGAATGGGCACGCTAGGCATCCTAAGCCATACATGGTCTCTTTCAATTGAAGAACAGTTCTATATTTTGTGGCCACCACTACTAGCTTACCTATTGCGACTCAAGTGTAAGCATTGGCGTGTGCTTATGGCGCTTACCGTCACGATCATATTCATCGCGTTGAATCGTGCCGTTCTTTGGCAGGGCCAACTATCATTTGCGCGAGTTTATGCAAGTCTGGACACGCGAGCTGACGCTATCCTATTAGGTTGTTTGCTCGGATTGCTCACTTCTTGGAAATTGCTACCAATGTTGAGCAGAAGAATCACATTGGTACTATCGATTAGCCTTTGTCTGCTACTCACAATAATGTTTCTGTTTTGCTCGAACTATGCAGGGTACATGTATCGCGGAGGTCTAGCCGGCTTCGCAGCAGCTGCAGCCACATTTGTGTACCTGTTACTGACTTGGATGCCTCGATTCATAACGACTATTTTAGAGTTTTCGCCCCTGGCTTGGATAGGACGTCTCTCGTACGGGCTGTATTTATGGCACATTCCAATCTTTAACTTTTGTTACAACCCAAGTCACCCACTGCCGCTCAGGCTGCTCACGGCCTTTGGAGTGACCTTCGCGACTGCCACTGTTTGCTATTACCTCATTGAACGACCGTGCCTAAGGTTCAAGCGCCGATTTTACAGTGTGCCTCGGGATGCGCAACTTTCTTCTCAACTGAATGGAATGCCCATGTTGGAATAGGGTCATAACAACCTCATCAATTCCGTTGATCCTTTAAACTTCAAAAAGTAGATATGATAATCACACGCGCACCTTATCGTATTTCTCTTGGAGGTGGAGGAACCGATCTTCCCTCGTACTACTTGAAGCACGGCGGCTTCATTCTTAGCGCCGCTATAAATAAGTACCTTTACATTTATGTCAATAGACCGGCGGCAGATGATTTTATTCGTCTGAAGTATTCGCGATCAGAGCAAGTTCGGAACCCGGATGAGATCGAGCATGACTTGGTGCGACCGGCTTTGAAAGAATTGAGTCTGGGTGCGAGTCTCGAGATAGCCTCGATGGCCGATGTGCCGTCCGGAAGTGGTCTGGGCTCGTCGGGAACCTATCTGGTTGCGCTGCTTACGGCCCTGCATGAATTGAAGCGTGAGAAGATACCTACACAGGCTCTGGCAGAACAGGCTTGCCACATCGAAATGGACCTCGCCGGTCATGCAGCGGGCAAACACGATCCTTACCTGGCAGCTTTTGGTGGCATCACCTGCCTGGACATCGACACGGAAGGTCGCGTTAAGGTTTCCCCGCTCGACATCTCGGTAACAACAGCCGAGGACTTTCGCAGCAACGTCCTGGTTTTCTACACCGGCATCACACGCAGCAGCGCGCACATTCTCGAGTCACAGCGACGCGAGACAGAGCAGGGCAACGGTGCAGTAGTTGATAGTCTGCACCACACAAAAGAGCTTGGCTATCGTGTTAAGGAAGCACTCGAACAGGGTGATCTGGAACGTTTTGGACTCTTGTTGGACGAGCACTGGCAAAACAAGAAAAGACGCTCGCAAGAGATCAGCGATGTGCGGCTCGACGAGTGTTATGACGCCGTTAAAGCTTGTGGCGGACTCGGCGGCAAAGTGATGGGAGCCGGTGGCGGTGGCTTCTTTATGTTTTACTGCCCCAGCCACTCGCGAACAAAAGTTCGGCAGGCTCTATGTGAGAGAGGGTTGCGCGAGATGCCTTACGATTTCGATTTTGAAGGGGCGAAAGTGCTCGTGAATTTTTAGCCAGTTCGTGTAACAGGTGACAATTTCTTGTTTTTTGTGAGCAATTTTTTGCGAATAAACAAATCAATCCACGAAATCACACGAATCGAAAAACAAACTCACACGAATGTCCCTCAATTATTTCGTGTTATTTCGTGGATCATGTCTTAGGTTGCGTCGGCTCTTCTGCGATGTGTAATTTGGTGGACCGTATTGTCTCCTACCCATCACGCGACCATCTCAAACCAATCTGACTTTTTGAACCTATGGGACAATACGTGAATTCAGATGCTTGCCGGGCGGTTTTCCTCGATCGCGATGGGGTCATCAATCGGATGCACTTCAATCCCGAGTTTGGACTCGTTGATTCGCCTGCGAATCCGGATCAATTTGTTCTCTGTCCAGGCGCCGGCGAAGCAATTGCGAGTCTGAAAGCGGTGGGGTTCCTCGTTATCGTGATTTCAAATCAACCAGGCATCGCTAAAGGTAAATTTACGCCCGCATTGCTCGAAGCAATGGAGACGAAGATGGTAACGGGCATCAGGGACGGTGGTGGAAGCGTCGATGCCATTTACAACTGCCTGCATCACCCCGAAGCTGTAGTACCGCAGTACCGCACTAAGTGCGACTGTCGCAAGCCTCAGCCGGGCCTGCTGCTGAAGGCTGCGCGCGAATGGAACATCGACCTGCCCCGTTCCTATCTGGTTGGCGACGGCGTCACAGATATTGCGGCCGGTCGCGCCGTAAACTTAACCACGATCTTTCTGAACGTGCAGAAGTGCTTTAACTGCGCGAGCCTCGCTGAACACCAGGTCTGGCCGGATTATCTCGTGAGTGACCTCAGCGAGGCTGCGACAGTAATTCGCAGCCTCGAGGTCGGAGATCCAGGATCCATTGCAAAGTATGTTTTGAAATGCGCGGAAGTATGAACGAGTCTGCCCTGAATTATTCGGCCCAATACCTCCGGGAAGCCGCCGAAATTCTTAACCGGATGGATCTGCGGGCAATCGAGCGCACAGTTGAACTGCTCGTCCAGCTTCGGGATCGCTCCGGCCGGCTGTTTTTTCTTGGCGTTGGCGGAGGCGCCGGCAATGCCTCACATGCAGTAAACGATTTCCGCAAGATCGCCGGCATTGAGGCGTACACTCCGACCGACAACGTGTCGGAGCTAACCGCGCGCATCAACGATGATGGGTGGGAGACATCCTTTGCCAACTGGCTTCGCGGTAGTCGTCTTTCAGCCGCCGATATGGTCTTTGTCTTCTCTGTTGGTGGCGGCGATCTGCAACGCAACATCAGCGTCAACCTGGTCAGAGCGTTGCAGCATGCGAAAGAAGTGGGAGCGAAAGTTTGCGGGGTTGTCGGAAGAGACGGCGGCTATACCTCGCAGGTGGCGGACGAATGCATTCTCGTTCCCGTAGTCAACGACGCCACCGTCACAGCGCACACTGAGTCTTTCCAGGCCGTTGTCTGGCATCTCCTCGTATCCCATCCCAGGCTGAGGTTTACGGAAATGAAGTGGGAGTCCACTCGGTAGCCTCAATTCGAAAAGAGTAACAACTCTATGGCGATCTTTCTCGATACCCCTGATCTGAAAGAGATCAAGCGATTTCACCGCATGGGTGTTATTCGTGGTGTAACGACCAATCCCACTCTGCTGCTCAAGCAAGGCGTAACCGGCGGCCTGCGGGAACTCGAAGCACTGTCGAAGGATATTGCGAAGACGATTGCGCCGCTGCCACTCTCAGTCGAGGTAACCAGCAACGAACCTGAGCTGATGAAACAGCAAGCGCGAGCCTTCTCGAGCTGGGCGGACAACATAGTGGTAAAAGTGACTGTGCACGGCCCGGATGGAGAACTCGAAAACATGGAGGTTATTCACGAGCTTGAAACCCAACACGACATCCGAGTCAACGTTACGGCCATGATGAGCGCGCAGCAATGCCTTCTGGCGGCAATGGCGGGTGCTACTTACGTTTCGATCTTTGCCGGCCGGGTAAATAACATGGGCTACAACGCGTGTGGCGAGATCGCCCGTCTGCGCAAGTTATTGGATCAATTTGATCTGAAGGCGAACATAATTGCCGGTTCAACGCGCGAGGTTCTTAACGTCGTTGAGTGGCTGGAAGCCGGCGCGCACATAGTGACGGTTTTACCACACCTGCTCGAGGGGATGCTGGTCCATCCCTACAGCAAAGAGACAGTACAAATGTTCTTGAGTGATGCAGCTAAGGCCGAGGCCTTGCTAAAGGAAGATTAGTCAAGCTAAATGTTCGAAACTCTTTACCAGGACATTCCGACCGCGTTGTTTGTTGACCTGGTAGTCTTAGCTGTTTGTTCTATCGCATTACTGCGTTATGGGCGGCTTGCGCATTCCCATCCCGCCATGACCTACCTGGTCTTTCATGCTCTGGTTGTACCATTGCGTTTGTTCGCCGTATGGGCTGGGGCCGAAACGTTGTTTGCGGAATGGTACTTCTTCGAAGCAGTTACCGAGGCTGAACTTGCCAGGGCGGCGATCCTCTTTGATTTGACGTTGATCATTATGACCATCGCCTGGATTAGAGCCTCGGCGGTCGATGCTAAGAAACAGCGTGCCCAAGTTAAGAATCCGAAGGAAGGTGTACTCCTATCCTTGCCACATATTTGGGCGGTGGTATTGATTGCTTTGCCTATCGGCATTGCCGGGTTGTTGTTGATGGGTAAGATCCCAGGCCTCGAGAGACCAGAGATGGACCTGGGAGCATGGGAAGAATCGAGTTGGCTCGTAATAACAATGACCTGGTCCGGTCTCGCGATTGTGGCGTTAATCTACTGGTATGGCTTGCGCTGGTGGTTGTTAGCACCGACGTGCGTTTACCTCACTATTATCGCCCTCCAGGGTTACTCGCGTTTCCGGTTTGTCATTCCCCTAATTTTGCTGGCCCAAATCTATTTAGATAGACGAGGGAAAAGATGGCCCACCCCTATGGTGCTGGCGGTTATGGCTGGTGTTTTTGTCATCTTTTTCCCGCTAAAGCAGATAGGCAGGATGACCCAAACCGGAGCCAGCCTCACTGAAATCAGGACTACCTCATCCGAAATCATTGATGAAGCGATGGCTGGTAAACATGGGGACCAGGAACTCCTGGACCAGTTTGCTTCGTCTCTTACGCTTATTGATAGGGCCGGCAAGTTTTATTACGGCTCCCCATATCTGGTGCTTGCTACATCGCCCATACCTCGCCAGTGGTGGGCTGAAAAGCCAGGGCTTGCAGACTTTATGAGAGAGTTTTCGACCCCAGGGCGTCCCATGTTTGAGATGGGCATGGTAATGAGTTTTGTCGGCGATTTTTATCTGAACTTCGGTTACATCGGCATAATTGTACTGTCGTATCTATTCGCATACACACTTGCGCGCATCTACTTTCGGGCCTATCGAGCAAATTACTTTTCTGTTTTGCGGTTTGCATATCTCCTGGTAGCTTGCAATTTGATTCAGATATACCGCGACGGTCTAATGTCAATAATCATATTCACATGCGTTAACATGATGCCACTCGCCGCCATCGTAGCCCTTCACTACATCGGCGGGCGAAGGCGAGTTCGTCCGTACATTCGCCTGCCTTATTATCAAAACTTAAAGCCAACGAACCAGGTCGAATGATTCAACTCACAGTCTGGATGAATATGCCTTCGTTTTACCAGGCTGACTTCTTCAGGAGCTTGCTTGCCTCTGAAGAAATCGATCTACAGGTGATTTATGCCAGGAGATTACCCGCAGATCGCTTGCAACTCGGATGGGAAGACGATTTACATGGTTATCCTTACAAATTCCTGAGTCCGAGGCGGAGGGAAATCGACGCGATAAAACTCGCATGGTCGCAGTCCGATCGCATCCACATTGTCAACGGCATATTTGGAGAACCTTCATTTACCTTTACGTGTGCAGCTTTGGCGTTGCGGGGTAGCACATATCTGATCCACTCAGAGGCCTCTGATCCATCCACGCCCCGCAGCCTCGCGAGAAGAATGGCAAAGTCAGCATTAGGTTCCATACTAACCCGACGTGCCGCGGGAGTTTTGTCCATATCTCGTCTGGCTGAAGATTTTTACAGGTCGTTGAAAGTCCCCGAAGAGAAGATTTATGCATTTGGTTACTTCAGACACAACGGTCGGGCGATAAACTCCCCTTCTCCTTCGAAAGACAACAACAGAATTGAGATCATCTATATTGGCCAGCTCGTTAGGCGCAAGGGAATTGATATTCTGCTCGAAGCCCTTCGGCCGCTATTTGCGCAACATCGTAATCTGTTTTTGACTATCGTGGGTACTGGCGAGATGCAAACCGCGCTTCAGGCGCAAGTGGAAGCTCTCGGCCTTGATGGCCGCGTTTTGTTCGAGGGAGCAATAAATTCTGATAGTGTTCCGGCCCGCCTCGCTGGGGCTGATCTTTTGGTCTTGCCTTCGCGCTGGGATGGCTGGGGCCTGGTCGTGAATGAAGCTTTTTCTGCCGGCGTTCCGGTTGTCGTATCGGATCGTTGTGGCGCTGCCGATCTTGTTCGGCAGGGAATTAATGGCTATGTATTTCGCAACGAGAGTGTGGCGGAACTGCGTGCTTGCCTGAGTGCTTTCTTAGATGCCAAAACCAACCGGCCACAGCTCGAAGCGAGTGCGCTTGGAACGGCAAGTTCGATCTCAACCGAGGCCGTGGCGCCTTATCTGATCAACTGCCTGAAGCACATCACAGGCTTGGTGAAGGAAAAGCCGCTGCCACCGTGGTTGTCCAAAGCCGTCACACTATGAGAATTCTGTATATAGCTGACGCCCGCAGCGCAATCGCGCAAAACTGGATCGGACACTTCGTCGACCGCGGCCATGACGTCCATGTTATTTCGTCTTATCTCTGCTCGCCATCCGTAATAGCGGGAGCAAAGCTTTACCAATTTCCGATCGCGTTTTCGCAGCTTGCCCGCGTAAACCACAACGGAACAGTCGGCTCGCAAGCGAATGGTTCGCCGGCCAACCGGGTACTGGCGACCTTGCGCACTGGTGGACCATCAACGCTTTTCAGGAAAATGCTTCCCTGGCTTGGTTCCCTGGAAATTGGGCGCCACGCGGAAGCTGCTCGCGCCCAGATTAACCAAATCTCACCAGATATCGTCCATGCGATGCGCATCCCATTCGAAGGCATACTTGGCGCACTCGCAACACCACAACAGATACCGCTATTGGTTTCGGTGTGGGGCAATGATTTCACATTGTTTGCTAAGGGTTATCCGTTGATAGCGCGGCAGACTCGCCAATGCCTCCAACGATCTCAAGCTTTGCACTGCGACTGTCAACGCGATCTCAAACTCGCGCGGCAAACGTGGTCATTTCCCTCAGACCGGCCGACGATGGTGTTGCCTGGCGCTGGTGGTATCCAAACTTCAATGTTTCATTCAGGTGAGCCTGACCCAGCTGTCAGGCGCCGCTTGAATATTCCCAATCATGCACCGGTCATAATCAACCCGCGAGGTTTGCGCGCATACGTGCGCAACGAAACTTTTTTTCAGGCCTTGCCAAGAGTCCTACGCGAGTTTCCTGGGGCTATCTTCATTTGCACCGGCATGCAGGGTATTCCGATAGTGCACAAGTGGCTGCGGCGCCTGGACATTGAAAAGAGCGTAAGACTGCTGCCATCGGTACCTCGATCGGAAATGGCCGAGCTGTTTCGGCTCGCCACGGTCACAGTTTCACCGAGCCTTCACGACGGCACGCCTAATACGTTGCTCGAGGCAATGGCGTGTGGATGTTTTCCTGTGGCTGGAGATATCGAATCAGTTCGCGAGTGGATTACTGATGGGGTCAACGGATTGCTCTGTGATCCTGCTAACGCTGATTCGCTGGCCCAGGCAATGGTTCAGGCTATCACCAATGAATCACTCCGTGACAAGGCGCGGGAACACAACCAGCATTTGGTGGCCGAACGAGCCAACTACGATACGGTAATGAAGCGGGCCGAGCAGTTTTATCTCGAAGTTGCTCACCCTCTCAAGGCCGCGCTTACAGCTTAGATTATGTGTGGTATCACAGGCTCGATTAACTGGGCCGACAGCGAAACGCTTCACCGCATGAATAGTGTTCAGGCGCATCGCGGGCCTGACGACCAGGGTGTGTGGGAGACACTTCTGCCGGATGGCGCATTGGTAGGGTTAGGCTCGCGACGTCTATCGATTCTCGACCTATCGGCCGCTGGTCACATGCCCATGTCAACGCCGGATGGGCGGCTGACTATCGTATACAACGGAGAGGTTTACAATTATCCCGCGCTTCGTCGCGACCTTGAGGCTCGCGGTTACTGCTTTCGTTCGCGGAGTGACACCGAAGCAGTGCTGTACTTATACGAAGCATTCGGACCCGCGAGTGTCACACGCTTGAATGGCATGTTCGCCTTCGCCATTTTTGACAATGAGCGAAAAGAGCTGTTTCTCGCTCGCGATCACTTTGGCATTAAGCCCCTCTATTACTCTCAGAGGGGCAGCCAGTTAGCCTTCGCTTCTGAGATGAAGGCTCTCCTCGAGATCCACGATTTGCCGCGCCGGATGAATCTCGCGGCGCTCAATCAATACATGACTTTTCTGTGGGTTCCGGAGCCGCTAACGATCCTCCAAGACATATTCAAGCTACCCGCCGGTCACTATGCGCTTTATCACAATGGTGAATTGCGAATCGAAGAATATTGGGACCTGACATTTCCTCCGGCCGATTACTCTTTCCATACGGACGAACATGAGCTCGTATCAGAGCTTCACGGGCGTTTAATTGCCTCGGTGGAATCGCAGATGCTCAGCGACGTGCCGTTGGGAAGTTTTCTGAGCGCCGGCCTGGACTCGAGCAGCATCGTGGCGTCAATGGCTAAAGTCTGTGCAACGCCTGCGCGAACTTACACCGTCGCTTTTCCGCCCAAATACCGCAGAGGAGAAGTGACGCTGGACGACACGGGTGTTGCCAGGCGCACGGCGGAACATTTTGGCTGCGAACATACAGAGATCCTGGTTGAACCTGATGTTGTCGATCTGTTGCCTCGACTCATCTGGCACATGGATGAGCCGGTTGCAGATCCTGCGATCATCGCTGCTTACCTGATCAACCGCGAAGCGAGGAAAGACGTAACAGTCCTTCTTTCGGGGGTGGGGGGTGATGAGCTCTTCGCCGGCTATCGCAAGCATGCAGCATATGAACTGGCCCAAAAGTACCAGCGAATTCCCGCCGCCGTGCGCGCGAACGTCGTGGAGCCTCTAGTGATGGCATTGCCGTCTTTCCGGGGAACCCCGGCGAAGGGACATATCAGGCTCGCGAAGAAAATGGCGCGCTCAGGTTCACTTTCTCCGCGTGAGTACTTCTTAATGAATAGTACTTACGTAACCGATGAAGAGAAGGAATGGCTTTACGCGCCATCACTTCACGAGAGTCTCAATAGCAACGGCACCTCATCACGGCACATGGACTATTTCGATCGAGTCAGCGGAGCGGATTTCGTGAATCAGATGCTCTATCTCGACACCAAAATTTTCATGACGAGTTTGAATCTCAATTACAACGACAAGATGAGCATGGCTTCATCGGTTGAGGTAAGGGTGCCGTTTCTGAATTGGGAGCTTGCCGACTGGGTGGCCTGGAACGTGCCACCTGGCTTAAAACTGAACCAGGGCACAACCAAATACATTTTGCGTGAAGCGATGAAGCCTATGCTGCCGGCTGAAGTGCTTGAACAGAAGAAGGCAGGATTTGGCGCCCCAGCTGATTACTGGCTCGCTAATGACTTGCGAGTCATGGTTGGCGATCTCCTGAACGAGCAGAAGGTGAAGGAACGTAGTCTTTTTGCACCCAAACGTGTAGCGAGAATGGTTAGGCAGCAGCGCACTGGTCGACGAGATTGGTCCATGCAGATATGGCAGCTGTTAACGCTCGAGCTATGGCAGCAAGCTTTTCTCGACTAACACCAGTTCTAAATGGAGGTGCTAATCACGCAATCGGAAACGCTTAAGTGGAGGGTCAAGCAACACTGGGAACAGGAGGCTTGCGGCGAGCGCTATGGCGACGAATCGAACCGCCTGCGGTTCTTTGACTCAATCTCGAAAGCTCGCTATGAGCTCGAGCCTTACCTCGCGCCGTTTGCAGCTTTTCCGTGTGCCGAGGGCAAAACGGTTTTGGAGATTGGCGTCGGAGCCGGCGCCGACTTTCAGAACTGGTGCTCTTACGCTCGTCACGCGACGGGAGTTGATTTGACTGAGAAGGCGATCGCCTTAACAAGCGAGCGACTACAGGTAAATTCCATCCCGCCTGAGAGATTTACTTTGCGGACTGCAGACGCGGAAGCCTTGCCCTTCAATTCGGACAGTTTCGACCAGGTGTATTCATGGGGAGTTCTGCATCACACTCCCGACACGCCGAAGGCATTTCGAGAGGTGTTACGAGTTCTGAAACCCGGCGGAGCTGTGAAGGCGATGATCTATCACGTGCCGTCATGGGGTGGCTTGATGCTCTACCTCCGTTGGGGACTCGCTCGCGGCAAACCGGGCATGACCCTCAAGGAAGCCATCTTTTGCAGTTTAGAAAGCCCCGGAACGAAGGCCTATAGTTTGGATGAAGCTCAGGATCTCCTTCAGGAGACTGGATTCGAACAGATTCAGTTGTCTTTAAAACTAAGCCCCGGTGATTTGCTAACCATCAAGCCCAGCAAGAAATACGCGTCCCCAGTGTTCAAACTGATCTGGCGCATCTATCCACGCTGGTTGGTCCGTCTTTTGGGTGAACGCTATGGCCTCAGCTTGCTGATTGAAGCCAGGAAACCTGCATCCCCAACATTCAAAACGCATGCTGATCCTCGGACTTAACATGTTTCATGGAGACGCTTCGGCGGCTCTAATTCAGGATGGCGAAGTTGTATTTGCCATCGCTGAAGAGCGGCTTAACCGCGTGAAACACTATGGAGGTATCCCCACTCTCTCTATTCAAGCATGCCTCGATTCCGTTGGCGCAAAACTTTCGGATCTCGATCACGTAGCTGTAGGCCGGGACAAGGACGCTAATCTCGCCAAAAAGATTCAATATGCTCTGGCAAATCCGACGAAGCTTCTCAATTTCATGAAAATCCGCAACCGCAGAGAAGCAATGAACGACCTGCGCACGTTATTGGCCGGCGCCCTGGATGCAGACCCGGCGCAAATCCGATTTCAGGAGCATAATGTTGAGCATCATATTGCTCACATCGCCAGCGCCTTTTACTGCTCACCTTGGAATGAATCAGCCGGTTTTAGCTACGACGGTTCAGGTGACTTCGTTTCCGCTATGTTTGCTCGTTGCGCAGGCACCGAGATTGAAGTCCTGGAACGCGTCTTCCTCCCGCATTCGCTCGGTAGCTTCTACACGATGCTTTGTGGGTTTCTCGGTTACCGGAAGTACGGCGACGAAGGAAAAGTTATGGGCCTCGCGCCTTATGGCGACGATACTTACTATGAACAAGTGTCTAAGATCGCGTCGCCCGAAGGCAGCGCTTTCAAGCTCAACCTGGATTATTTCATGCCGCTGGGAAGCAACAACGGCATGCAGATCGCAGACGATGGCACGGTCAGACTTGCGCGTCATTTCAGCAATAAAATGGTCGAGCTCTTCGGAGAGCCTCGCGAGCCTTACGCCGAAATCACTCGTCGTGACAAGAACCTGGCGCGTGCCATGCAGCGGCGCTTCGAAGAGATCTTCGTGCACTTGCTTAATGAACTTCACAAGCGGGTGCCGGTTGAAAACTTGACGATGGCCGGCGGTTGCGCCCTGAATAGCGTAGCCAACGGCAAGATATTTTCCCAGACTCCGTTTCTTCGCACCTGGATTCAACCCGCCGCAGGGGATGAAGGGCTCGCAATTGGTGCGGCGCTCTACGCCTACCACTCAGTCCTCAAGCAGCCGCGCAAATACGTAATGACGAATCCATTTTTGGGTCCTGAGTTCTCACAAACGCGCATTCGGTCCGCACTTGAATCTGCGAACCTGGAGTATCAAACATTGGATCGAGAGAGTTTGCTGGGAACGGTAGCCGATCAGATCGCCGCCGGCAAAGTTGTAGGTTGGTTTCAGGGAAGAATGGAATGGGGGCCGCGAGCGCTAGGCAACCGGTCGATCCTTGCACATCCAGGATTACCGGACATGAAAGACATCCTGAACGCGAGGATCAAACATCGTGAGAAGTTTCGGCCTTTCGCGCCTTCCATTCTCAGCGAGTATCAAACTGACTACTTCGAGCACGGTCATCCGTCGCCATTTATGCTGCACGTGTACGATATTCGGCCTGACAAACGCGAGAAGCTCTGCGCGGTTAATCATGTCGATAATACCGGCCGTCTGCAGAGCGTGTCGCGGGAAGAGAATGTTTTGTATTACGACTTGATCAAAGCGTTTCAGAAGCGCACGGGTTTGCCTGTCGTCTTGAACACCAGCTTTAACGAGGACGAACCAATCGTTTGCAGGCCTGAAGAAGCAATAGACTGCTACCTCAGGACTAAGATGGACGTGCTTGTAATCGGTGAGCAAATGGCGACGAAGAAAAGCGATCTTACTGGGGGAGTTGGAAATTCCCGTCGTCTCGAGAAGTAACCAAGATGCTCTGGTCCACAATCAAGGATTACGGATTGGCCTGGTCTTCAGCGCGTCTCGTCTATGAGCTTCAAAGCCGCAGTGGATTGCCTGCGCGCCGCTTCGGTCAACGTTCCTGGTCTAAAAGTGAATTATCGCTTTGGCTGTCGCCAGGAATCGGCTCGTCTCCTGCCGAATATGATCAACACTGGCGTGAAAACCGGCGACCATTCTTCTTTAAGTCAGCGGACCGTGCTGATTACTCCAATACCATGGCGCGCATGCTCGGCGAGCAGGGTATCAAAGCGCTAGTGACTCAGGCCGATCAGATATGCAATGGAGACTTCACCTATTTCTTCGCAAGGTCCGCGCACCTCGGGCGGATACCGGATTGGCATTTAAACCCTTTCACTGGCCAACGAAGCTCACCTGTTCGGCATTGGAGCACCATACCATCATTCTCCGCGGAAACGGGTGATATCAAATTTATCTGGGAGCCTGGACGCTTCGCATCGGCTTACACCTTGGCTCGAGCCTACTGGGCGACTTGCGATGAGAATTACGCCGAGGCCTTTTGGCGGTTGGCGGAAAGCTGGGGTGATTCGAACCCTCCTAATCATGGCGCTCACTGGAAATGCGGGCAGGAAATATCGCTGCGTCTGATGGCCTGGTGTTTTGCGCTTTACGCCGTTGCGGATTCACCCACTACCACCTGCGAACGTTTGGCGCGCCTGGTCGGTATGATTGCCGCCCAAACAAACCGGATAGCCGGCGATCACATTTACGCGCGACTACAACGAAACAACCATTCGATCAGTGAAGGGGTGGGTCTCTGGACTACGGGTCTGCTTTTCCCGGAGTTGCAGCAAGCAAGCCAGTGGCGCGAACAGGGTCGCGAGATATTGAATCGCGAGGCAACGAACCAGATCGCATTGGATGGCTCATACATTCAGAACTCGACGAATTACCACCGTCTGATGTTGCAGGACTACCTTTGGGCTTGCCGCCTGGGAGAGATATGCGGAGATCCTTTGCCGGATGCTTTACTGAAGCGCATCGAGCGTGCAGTTGAGTTCTTATATCAGTTGCAAGATAGCGAGACAGGACAAGTACCCTGTTATGGTCATAATGATGGCGCCCTGGTGCTGCCGCTCGGTTCTTGCGACTACGCCGACTTTCGCCCGGCGCTTGGCGCAGCCAATTATCTTGTTCACCAGTCCCGGTTGTATGACTCGGGACCATGGGACGAAGATCTGCTCTGGCTGTTTGGGCCAGAGGCTTTGCGAGCTCCCATTCGAACCGATTGCCGCAGCACTTTCGTAGCTCCTGAAGGCGGTTACTACACGCTCAGAGGTGAAAGAAGTCACGGATTTACCCGCTGTGCGACCTATAAATACCGGCCCGCCCAGGCGGATATGTTGCAGCTTGACTTGTGGTGGCGGGGAATCAATGTGGTCTGCGATCCGGGCACCTACCTGTACTATGCCGATCCGCCCTGGAACAACAATTTGAGGGGCACGATGGTGCACAGCACAATGACTGTTGGTTCCCAGGATCAAATGGTTCCTGGCCCACGGTTTATGTGGTTCGATTGGTTAAGGGCGGAGGTGCTTTCAAGGGAATGTTCATCCGCTGGGAACATCGAGTGGTTTCAGGGTCAACACGATGGCTACGCGCGCTTGAAACCGTCGGTAACTCACCGCCGCGCCGTGCTGCGCGCGGGAGATGATTTTTGGCTGGTCGTGGATGATCTTCTCGGCGAAGGGTCTCAGGATGCGGTCACGCAGTGGCTCCTTTGCCCGGGCAAAGCGGAACTAGACGAGGCTCAGAACCAGCTTAGATTGAGCTTACCAGTCGGGGAAGTTCAGCTTCATTGGCATACCTGGGGCTTCGAAGATATGAGCGCTGATATTTCATGTGGCGACGAGGCCACGGCGCCCCGTGGATGGCGCTCACGTTATTACGGGGTGCGAGAGCCAGCTTTGTCCTTTCAATTAGCTGGGCAGGGGCGATTGCCCTCCAGACTTGCATCAGTGTTCATTCTCGGACAACGGAATCCAGAGGTCCTTTTCGACGACAAAAAGATCGTGTTGACGACTGATGAGCAAACTCTTTCGGTCGTGCTTTCAGATCTGAACTCCGATCGCCTCTCGATAAAAGAAGCAAAGCTCAGGCAAGCGGAGAACATTGAGACCTTAATAGCATCGCCGTCAAAGTAACTGCCGCGATTTCACTCCGGAGGAGTGACATGTTTATAGACGTGAGACGCCACAAAACAGCCGGCATCGCGGGTACTATAAACATCTCACCCCCTAACCGGGGTAAAATCCGAAAACAAACCATTTTGTTATTAGAACTTCAGCTAGGACGCAGGTCCGCGTGAGAATTCTTTACCTTCACCAATACTTCGTGACTCGTGCTGGAATTGGCGGGACTCGCTCGTATGAGTTTTCTCGCTACCTCGTAAAACAGGGTCATCAGGTAACAATGGTGACTGCTTCAGGGAAATCGGGCACGAATGTAAGTCGTTCGGCGAGCAGCCAGGATATCGATGGAATTGATGTTGTCGAAGTTCCAGCCGGCTACTCCGATTACTTTCGCGGCACAACCTTGGGCCGATTTGCCCGCATCCTCGCCTTTTTCAAATTCGCTCTCGCCAGCAGCGTGACTGTGCTTCGCCTGCCGAAGCCAGATGTGGTCTTCGCCACTTCAACGCCCCTCACCATTGGTATACCGGCACTACTGGCCAGCAAGTACCACAGAGTGCCGTTAGTTTTCGAGGTTCGAGATCTATGGCCCGAAGCGCCAATTCAAATGGGAGTCCTGCGTAGTTCCTTTATGATTTGGTGCGCCCGCTGGCTGGAAAGAACGATTTACGCGAATTCGGCTCATGTCGTAGCGCTTTCGCCCGGCATGCGCGAAGGCATTATTGCCACCGGTGTCTCACCAACTTGCGTTTCGATGATTCCGAATGCATCGGATCTGGACGTCTTCTCACCTGCGGTTGACGGCGCCGCATGCCGCGACCGTTTGGGTTTGAATGGTCACTTCATCTGTTCTTATTTTGGTGCGATGGGGGAAGCCAACGACCTCACCCAGGTTGTAGAAGCTGCAGACTTGCTCGATAAACGCGGAGTGAATGATGTTCGATTCGTATTGCACGGGGCAGGGAAACGCCGGCCTGAGCTCGAAGCCTTTTGCCGAGATCGCAAGCTAACGAATGTGGTTTTCTCGGATCCGGTTCCGGACAAGCATGTTATTGCGAGTTTGGCGGCAGCGTCAGACGTGTGTATGACGATCTATAAGAACGTCTCGATTCTTTATACCTGCTCCCCCAATAAACTGTTTGACACGTTCGCGGCAGGCAGACCGGCAATAGTCAATTCCCCCGGATGGCTTAGGGAACTCGTTGAAGAGCACGAGGCCGGTTTGTATGTTCATCCGGATGATCCGGCGCACCTGGCAGAGCGCATACTCTTCCTACGGGATCACCCAGAGACTACCCAAGCATACGGGCGGAATGCACGACTCCTGGCTGAACAACACTTTGACCGAAATATTCTCGCAGCGCAGCTCCTGGCAATCTTTGAAGGTACGATTTCCTCGCGGTCTAATTCCGAATCATGATCGATTCCGAGCTCGACATTCCAAATCAGATCAGCGGAGTTTCACACACTCGAAACATCGACATTCACTCAATGCCCTGGTGGCGAAAGTCAGAACTATTTTGGGGCATCATTCGGGCCGCGGTCTTCTATCAAAAGGCGGGCTTCAAACGTTTCCCGATAATTCATCGTGGAGTTAGAGTCCTGGGCGGAAATGGAACGATCCAAATTGGTCATCTCAGTGAAATCCACGAACGAGTCGTTTTAGCAGCGAGCGCCGCGCCGAATCAGCCGGAGGCGAGACTGACGATCGGAGATTATACGAGCATTTGGTATGGAACAGTCATTAGTGCCCGCCATGAAATCAATATCGGCCAGCACTGCGCCATCTCCTGGAATTGCACGATCATCGATAACGACATGCATCAAATTGTCTATTCGGATCCGCTACATCAAACGGAAGTGAACCCGGCGGTCAAAATAGGCGATCACGTTTGGATCGGGGCGTCAGCAATTGTCCTCAAAGGCGTGACAATTGGCGACAATTCAGTTGTGGCCGCGGGCGCGATAGTGACCCGCGATGTTCCGAAGAACACGCTGGTCATGGGGACGCCGGCGAGACCGGTGCGAACAATATCCGGCTGGCGGTGAGTTCTAAAATGGAAAGCTCCTCGCAAATCTATCGGCGGATAGGAAAACGAGCCTTCGACCTGACTATGGTCATCGCATCTTTGCCGATAGTACTGCCACTTGTTGTCATTCTAGCTTTGCTGACGCGCTTTCGTTTTGGACTGCCGGTGCTGTTCCGACAGGAAAGGCTGGGATTAGCAGGACAGCCCTTCATAATTAGAAAATTCACGACGATGACGGACTCGCGAGATTCCGCAGGGAACCTCCTGCCTGATGCTCAGCGCCTCACGTCAACAGGAAGATTCATGAGAGCTACGAGCCTTGATGAACTTCCCGAGCTGCTGAATATTCTGCGCGGAGAAATGAGCTTTGTAGGGCCGCGGCCGCTCCACTCGCGCTACGGCGATCGCTACACCCCTCATCAGTTTCGACGTCATGAGGTGTTGCCGGGAATAACCGGATGGGCCCAGGTGAACGGGCGTAACGCGCTCTCATGGGAAGCTAAGTTTGATCTTGATGTCTGGTACGTTGACCACCAATCATTCTGGGTGGATTTAAAGATTATTGGCCGGACGATTCTGAAACTCGTCAGCCGCGAGGGAATAAGCCAGCCTGGTCAGGCAACCGCTGAAGAGTTTAAGGGAAGCTTGCGGAACGGCGCCTAAGCAGATGAAGCGAATAGTGATAATCGGGGCAGGTGGTCATGGTCGCGAGGTGTCGGACATTCTGCGCGCACAGACTGCCACGGAGATTGTGGGCTTTATCGATGACTGTAAAGAGATCCACGGAAATGAAGTTGATGGTTTGCCCGTTCTGGGCGATTGGTCCTGGTTCGACAGCGTACGGCCAGCAGAGTTTGCTGTTGTTTGCGCGGTCGGTTCGCCCCAGTTGTGTCGACGATTGATCCAGCGAGCCAAATCTCTGGGCTTAGGCTTTGCGAGCGCGATCTCGCAACTCGCATATGTTTCGCCGCTCGCGCGTTTGGGTGAGGGCATAACAGTTTTTCCGTTCGCAGTTATCAATCCGGGCGCGGTCGTTGAGAGCTTTAGTATTCTCAACCTCGCGTGCACTGTTAGTCACGACACGAAGATCGGTCGCTATTCAAACGTTAACCCGGGAGCTCACCTGGCTGGAAACGTGACTCTCGGTGAAGGTTGTTATGTCGGCATGGGCGCGAACGTGATTCAAGGGCGATCTATTGGTGAATGGAGCATCGTTGGAGCGGGAGCAGTCGTTACTGCCAATTTGCCGGCGAATGTAACTGCGGTCGGCGTGCCCGCTAAGATTGTTAAGACCAGGGAAGACAGATGGTATGACAAATAAACCGGCTATCCTGGGGAATACGCCAATGTTTGCCAATAAGGTAAATATAGTTCGGCCCGTGTTGCCGCAGTTCGCCGACCTGGCTGCCGATGCCCAGGAGGTTTTGCTCACTGGAATGGTTACCAAGGGCCGCCATCTGCGGGCGTTTGAGGAAGCAATCGCGCAACATCTGGGCGTTCGCCACGCTATAGCCGTGTCGAGTTGTACTACCGGATTAATGCTTACTTACAAGTGCTTGGGATTGACCGGCGCAGCCGTCGTACCGAGTTTCACTTTCATGGCTACCGTTAGTTCGCTCGTCTGGGCAGGACTTAAACCTGTGTTTGCGGATGTGGATTACCGCACGACGAATATCGACCCAGCTGCTGCAGAAGCGGCAATAACCCCAGACACAAGCGCCATTATCGCGGTACATAACTTTGGCAACCCGGCCGATTTGGAGGCACTAAAATCGTTGGCTGAACGAAATGGCCTCCCACTCATCTGCGATGCAGCGCACGGCTTTGGGTCCCTTTACAAAGGAGAACCTGTTGGCGGCCAGGCGGTGGCTCATGTCTTTAGTCTCAGTCCCACCAAGCTGCTCATCGCCGGCGAAGGCGGCATCGTTGCTACGAATGATGACGACCTTGCAGAAGGGATACGAATCGGCCGCGAGTATGGCAACGACGGCCACTATGGCAGCGCTTTCGCGGGTATCAATGCGCGCTTACCGGAGTTCAGCGCCCTAATGGGGCTTCACAGCTTGTTCCAGCTGGAAGAGGCGGCTCGGCGTCGTAACCATGCTGCAAAGCTTTATCGACAAGCGTTAAGTGAGATTCCAGGAATTGGGTTTCAGCAAGTGAGCGAGGGAAACAGAAATTCTTTTAAAGACTTTTCGATCACAATCGAAGAGGACCACTTTGGCGTCAGCCGAGACACCCTGGCGTCGGCACTGGAGGCCGAGAATATAGACACCAGAAATTATTACGATCCGCCAGTCCATCGGCATAGGGCTTACCGGCAATTCTCGCCACCGGCCGGCTCTCTGCCTAATACTGAGCTGCTCGCGACCCAAAGTCTAAGTCTGCCCATCTGGTCCAACATCAGTGATGAAATTGTCCTCGACATTTGCGAGGCAATTTCACGCATACAGCGGTTTGCAAGCGAAGTATCCAACGTAACGCAAGCTGTTAGCTTGCGTGCTGTTGCACCGAGCGCAAGCTAACAGCTTGCGTTACGTTGACCCTTTTGCAGTTGAGGAAAAAACCAATGCCCAGTCCTCCAGGTAGCTCTCCCAGGCAACAGAAGTTGCTTCGCGTTATCGCCGACGTATTTCTCATAAACGCTAGCGCTCTGTCGGCCCTGGTCTTGAGATTTCTTTATCTTATAGCGTTTGAACCGGCGCCAACCGACATTACTTACAATGCCCTTTTCTGGGTCGTCGTGAGCAAATACTTTCATTCTGCATGGCTGTTGACTGCGGTCTGTCTGGTCGTGTTTGCCCTGAGCGGCTTTTACACCCGAGGCCGTGCTTATCAGGGCCGCTACAAAGCGTTGGTGGTGACGCAGGCGGTCAGTCTTGCCTATCTGCTCTTTGGATTTATCGCTTACTTCCTTGGTGGAAAACTAAATGTACCGCGCGCGGCTTTGGTCCTCGCATGGGCAGTCAGCGTGGTTGTTTTCGTGCTCTCGCGGGTGTGGGCGTGGCTTTGGTCCAACTTGATTCGCGCTGAGATCAATCAAGAAAAGCAGGTCCCGCAAAAAGTCAGCCGCGTCCTTGTAATCGGAGGTGCAGGCTACATCGGATCGGCTCTTTTGCCAAAATTGCTTGCGAAAGGCTATCACGTCCGAATGCTCGATCTCTTAATTTATGGGACACAACCGATCGCGGATGTGATCAATCATCCCAATCTGGAAGTGATGCAGGCGGATTTTCGTCAGGTGGATAAGGTGGTTGAGGCAGTCCGAAACGTGGATGCGATTGTCCACCTTGGGGCTATTGTCGGAGATCCTGCCTGTGCCCTGGATGAAGAACTTACCATTGAAGTTAATTTGATGGCCACGCGCATGATTGCCGAGGTCGGGAAGGGAAGTAATGTAAGCCGTTTCATATTTGCCAGCACCTGCTCGGTGTATGGCGCTAACACTGAGATGCTCGACGAGCATTCCGCGCTGAATCCCATTTCAATTTACGCGCGCAGCAAGATAGCTTCGGAACGAGTATTAACGAGCATGGCGGCACCCGGTTTTGGACCAACGTCACTGCGCTTTGGAACAATTTATGGCCTTTCGGGTCGCACGCGTTTTGACCTGGTAGTGAACCTGTTGGCGGCACAAGCCAAGGTTGACCATCACATCACGATCTTCGGCGGCGACCAGTGGCGTCCTTTTGTCCATGTGAATGATGCCGCGGAAGCAGTTCTTATGACCTTGGAAGCGCCGCTGACGCTGGTGGGTAATCAGATCTTCAACGTCGGTTCCGACGAGCAAAATCACACGATCCAACAAGTAGGGGAGATTATCACCGGGCTGATTCCGGGAGTGAAACTGGTGAGCGAAGAATTTGATACCGATAAGCGTGACTATCGAGTTAGCTTTGCAAAGATCGTCAACACCCTCGGATTCAAACCTCAATGGACTGTTGAGGAGGGCGTGAAACAGGTCATCGAAGCGATGGATACTGGCCGCGTAAAGAATTACCGCGACGCGCAGCATAGCAATGTTAAGTTTCTGGGAGACGAAGGCGCCTCGCGTCTCATTCGCAGGCAAAACGGATGGGCGCACGAACTAATCAATGAGTCGGCTCAGGAAAATGAGGTAGCCGGGGCGCGGGTGCCAGCCCGTGATTTGAGACCTTTGCTCGCCGCAAAGGCCGAGTAATCTATCTATCGGTGACAGGCAACTGCTTAAGACTTTTCATTCAACGAAACTGTGGCGCCACTCTCGAGACTCAGTTGAGCCGCGAGAGTTGCTTCGGTCGAACACACGATTTCTTCAAAAGCGATTGGTGGCGAGCCCCCACTTGTTAAATATCGAATCCACGTCTGCACCTCTGTTTGATGACCTTTGTCAGCACGCAAGTGTGCCGTTCGCTTGATCGTTTTGGTCCGGCTATTGATCGTCAAGCCGCGATAGTTGTCCATCTTCGCTGACAATCCACCGCCAAACACTTCCAGCTGTTCTTTACTTGATGCCTTATTTCCGTTGGCGACGTAGGTCGCGGTTCCGAGCGAGCCATCGCTAAACTCTATCGTGATTAATAAATTGTCCCGGGAGTAACGCGCCATATCCGGCAACGCTCGGGTGGTCACATTCACTGGTTTCTGGCCCGCAAGATAGATCAGCAAATCTATAAAGTGACAAGCTTCGCCTAAGAGTCGCCCCCCGCCCTGTAACGGATCCTGAGTCCAATGATCGGCGGGTATAAACCCGGCGTTAATTCGATAGTGCAACATCAACGGTTCGTCTATATCTTCAAGATGTTGTTTAAGCTCTGCGATAAAAGGTGCGAAGCGCCGGTTGAAGCCAACCGTTAGCGAAGGATTCAGGACCTCTGATTCGGATGCGACTTCAACACTTCCACGGTTGGCGACTGCATAGGCCGAGATGATCGATCCCAGTTCATCCTTATTCAGACAGAGCGGCTTTTCAACAAAGACATGTTTTCGAGCTTGCAACGCTGCGATAACGTGGGGCGCATGCAGGTGATGACGACTGACAATGGCTATTGCGTTGATAGCCGGGTCCTGAAATATTTCATCCACGCTGCTGGTGCAGTAAGAGAATCGGAAACGTTCGGCGGTGGATTGAGCCCTGACTCCATTGCCACTGGCCAAACCCGAAAAGGTGACCTGTTCAGCATTCTTGAGCGCCGGCAGCAGCACGCCATTAGCGAAGTTTCCAGCGCCTACAACTCCCAGGCTTACCTGGCCCAACTTGGATGCAGAAACTTTTGGACCAGCGCCGTCATGAGCCAGGTCAGATTGCAGGTTTATTCTCGGGCTCAGGTCCGGCGTGCCCGAGTAAGTCACTAGCACTCCGAGAAATGCTTCCCCCGTTTTTCCCTGGATGAGGTCATACGCTCTGGCTGCATCAGCAATCGGAAAACGGTGGGTAATAAGACGCTGAACGTTAACTTTTCCATGCGCGATTAATTGAGCGAATGCTTCCATATTTCGCTGTTCGGTCCACCGCACATACCCATATGGATAGTCATTCCCTTTCTCTTCGTATTTGGAATCGTAACGCCCTGGACCATAGGACCGCGAGATTCGGAAATCCAATTCCTTCTCGTAGTAGATCTTCCGGGGAATCGTCATGCTGACTGATCCCACGGCAACGACAGTACCTTTCTCGCGGGTGACTTCGCCGGCGGATTCTACCGGCGCATTGCTTTTTGTATCCGCGGTTATCAATACAGCATCCACTCCATGGCCGGCAGATAGCTGATGACATGCCCGGGAGAATTCATCGCTCGTTTTTGTTGTTGCATCAGCCCCTAATTCTAATGCCAGGTCAGCACGTTGTGGCTGGATGTCCATGCCAACCACAATACATCCCGCAGCTTTTAGTATTTGCACTGTAAGCTGACCAATTAAGCCCAGACCAATGACGCCCACCACCTCACCGAGTTTTAGTTCGGCCAAGCGGACGCCCTGTAGAGCGATGGCTCCGAGGGTGACGAATGCTGCTGACTCGTAATCGACACCGCCAGGTAGCTTGATGCAAAGTGTCCGGGGAACTGTCACCACTTCTGCATGCACAGCATACCCACCGCCGGCACAGGCCACGCGGTCATCGATTGAGAACTCCGAAACTCCGGCGCTGACATCAATGACTCGACCGGCGCATGAATATCCTAAGGGAATTGCCTGGTCGAGCCGGTTTTGCACCGCCTCGATCGTAGTTAGCACTCCGTCACGTCTGGCTTTTTCAATCGTTTGGTGAACAAGATCAGGGCGGGAGCGGGCTTTTTGGTACAGATTCTTCTCTGCAAAGTCGACCGTGGTGCGTTCTGTGCCCGCGGACACGAGACTGGCGTAAGGCGCGACCAGAACGCCATTCTCAATCAGGTTTGGAACAGGAACATCGCGAACAGTTAGGTTGCCCGTTTTGAAAGACTGGATCACTTGTTTCATAGATTTTGGGCTGGAATGCGCTGCAGAGATACTGAGCCGGGTAGTGTAATGGTTTTTCGAAAACACTCAAAGTCCATATCGGAGAGGGTGGTGTCTTAACTTGAGAATCTCTGTGCTTGCTCCGTGTTCTCCGTGTCTCTGTGGTGAGTGTTTGCGGAGTACGTCACCACGGAGACATAGAGAACACAGAGGTTGCACATTCGTGTGACTTTGTTTTCGGTTCGTGTGATTTAGTGGATCGATTTGTTTACTCGCAAAAAAACCTGCTTAAGAAAAGAATAAAACGGTTGATTGCTTAAGAAATGCCTGAAGCCTCGGCAAAGTCAAAAGGCTATCTAATTGCGGCTGCACTGACTGGCGCCTGGCGCGAGTTCCCCCCATCGCCAAGGCTCTCAGCCGAAGAATTAGAGGGAATCGCTCCTTTGCTTCTAGGATCAGGCGCTGGGGCTTTGGCTTGGAATTCGTTGCGGACTTCTCACCTGCGAGACTCTCCGATTGCTGAACTCTTCCGCGAGGCATATCAGTTTTATAGCCTACAGTCATCCGTTCACGAGCTTCAGATTCAGGAAGTTTTCAAGCTCCTTCGCTCAGGCGGAGTGGAGCCGCTCTTGATAAAGGGTTGGGCCGTCGCTCAGTTATATCCGGATAAAGGTCTCAGGCCTTCCGGCGATATTGATATCTGCGTGCGGGCAGACCAGCGAACAGAAGCAGAGGCCTTACTAGGCAAGCCTGAAGCAGCGCATTTTTTAGTCGATTTAATCCATGAGGAAATTACTGAATTCGATCGCAATGGTCTGGATCAGTATTTTGACCGCTCGCAACTGGTTCGATTGGGTAACAGTGAGATAAGGGTGCCTTGCGCGGAAGATCATCTGCGATTGCTGTGTATTCACTTCCTTAAGCATGGCGGCTGCTTGCCCCGCTGGTTGTGCGACATCGCAGCAGCCGTGGAATCCAGCGGGCCTGAATTTGACTGGCCACTCTGTCTGAGCAGCCATCGCCGTGAAGGGGATTGGATTGGCTGCGCGATTTCCCTGGCTCACCGATTGTTAGAAGCGGATCTTAACGCTATTCCAAAACTAAACACGCAGGTACCGAAGTGGATCGTCCCAAGTGTGGTAAGCAGATGGGAGACACTCGAGTCAATGGGCTTGACGCATCAAAGGTATCTGGCGACTTTTCAAACACACGTGCGCCAACGACATAGAGTGCTGAAAGCAATCTATGATCGGTGGCCTAACCCGCTGGAAGCCACCATTCGGCTCAAGGCTCCGCTTAATGCTTTGCCGAGACTGCCATTCCAATTGGCGAATTGTTGGCTGCGCGCAACTGAGGTTCTAAAGAATTTCAGAGCCTCAAACTCGGGCCAGCAAAACCCACGCTGAGGTTTAGAAGGTTATATAAACTTGTTTGACGCGCGACTGTGAATACAGTACCGCGAGCGAAGCGACCGGATGCTACATTCAAGTTAACGTCCTGAATTGCTCTACCGGTCAGACTCTTAGCAAAGTTGCGTTTAGCATCCGGTCGCTTCGCTCGCGGTACTGTAAGAATGCTTCGACACCTCGGCGCGATAGGACTTTTTGTGCAAAGCCGTTCTCGATAAGGAGGAAGAGTGAGAATTCTCGTAACCGGCGGCGCCGGATTTATTGGCTCGCATCTCTGTGAACGACTGCTCCGTGAAGAGCATGAGGTGATTTGCCTTGACAATTTTTTCACGGGCCGTCGTGCAAACATCTTTCAACTGCTGGACAATCCCCGCTTCGAACTGCTGCGTCACGATGTGATTGAACCCATTCTGCTGGAAGTGGACCAGATTTATAACCTCGCCTGTCCCGCCTCTCCGATCCACTACCAGTACAATCCCGTCAAGACAGTGAAGACTAGCGTGATGGGAATGATAAACATGCTCGGGCTGGCAAAACGAGTGCGCGCGCGCATCCTTCAGGCTTCGACCTCAGAAGTTTATGGCGATCCACTGATCCATCCCCAACCGGAAGGTTATTGGGGAAATGTAAATCCTATTGGGCTCAGATCGTGCTATGACGAAGGCAAGCGCATAGCCGAAACGCTGATGATGGATTACCACCGCCAGAACAAAGTCGATACACGTATAGCCCGAATCTTTAACACCTATGGCCCCCGAATGTTGGAAAACGATGGACGCGTGGTCTCAAATTTTATAGTGCAGGCGTTGCGCGGCGAGCCGCTGTCGTTGTATGGGAAAGGTGAGCAGACTCGATCGTTCTGTTACGTAACTGATCTCGTTGAGGGACTGTTAGCTTTAATGAACACGGACGATATTCATGATCCCGTGAATTTGGGCAACCCAACCGAGTTTACAATCAAGGAGCTGGCTGAAGAGGTAGCGCGCATTTGCGGAGCGGAGTTTGAAATCCGTTATCTACCTTTGCCCGAAGACGATCCGAAGCAGCGCCAGCCAAATATCGAACGAGCAAAGACTTTACTTAATTGGCATCCAACGATTCAGCTGCGTGATGGACTCGAAAAAACCGTCGATTATTTTCGCCAGAGGATTAACGCGCCTGCAACAGCTGACACACCGGGCTAAGGCTAGGTTATAGATCGATTGCAGGAATCACCCAACTTACGCAAATTTGCAAGTCGGGAAGGGGGCAGTCGTTAGTTTGAAGGTTCGGTAAGTTCAAGGCGCCCCCGCTCAAGTTTCCGAGGCTTCATC
>Ga0137403_10000993_pt1 | contig 36064 bp, 34 predicted proteins | sample CZOMad2_1_16fung_FD_122057 | JGI IMG/M metagenome (GOLD analysis project Ga0137403, IMG submission 122057) | Vadose zone soil fungal communities from Angelo Coast Range Reserve, California, USA - CZOMad2_1_16fungal (Hybrid Assembly) | ecosystem: Environmental > Terrestrial > Soil > Vadose zone... | reverse complement strand
CGACGATCTGCGCGGGCGTCAGGGTCAAGCCTGTCATTGTAGCGGGTGCCTTGAGATCGGCGCAGACCGGGGGTGGCCTGAGAAAGGCGCGACCCGGCTTCGTTGTAGCGGGGTCCGCGAGGCCGGATCGCACCGAGGGTGGCCTGAGAGAGGCGCGACCCGGCTCCGACCCGCCCGGTCTATCCTGGCCGCGGCCCGGCTCCGCGCGCCCGATCTACCCGAAGGCGCGACCCGGCTCCGACCCGCCCGGTCTGCCCTGGACGCGACCCGGCTCCGCGCGCTCGACCGGCCCGAGGTCGCGACGTGGTCGCGCTTCACAGGACTTCGACCGTGAGGTGGTCGTTGGTGAAGACGCAGAGGGACGCCGCGACCCGCATCGCCTCGGTCGCGATGGCCTTGGCGTCCAGATCGGAGTGGGTCACCAGTGCGCGTGCCGCCGCCAGCGCGTACGGGCCGCCCGAGCCGATGCCGATCAGGCCGTCGTCGGGCTCGATGACGTCGCCGGTCCCGGAGACGATGAACGAATGCTCGTGATCGGCCACCGCCAGGAGCGCCTCGAGCCGTCGCAGCACGCGGTCGGTGCGCCAGTCCTTGGCGAGCTCGACCGCGGCGCGCGACAGGTTCCCGCGGTGCTCCTCCAGCTTGGCCTCGAACCGCGCGAAGAGCGTGAACGCATCGGCGGCGGCTCCCGCGAAGCCGGCCACCACCCGATCGCCGTAGAGCTTGCGCACTTTCCGGGCCCCGGCCTTGACGATGGTGTTGCCGATGGAGACCTGGCCGTCGCCGGCGACCGCCACCTGGCCGCGGTGCCGCACCGCGACGACTGTCGTCGAGCGAATTGGTTGTTGTCGGGGGGTCATTGTAGCGGGGTCCGTGAGACCGGCTTCACCGAGGGTGGCCTGAAAACGGCGCGGCGTGGCTCCGTACGGCCGTCCTCTCCTTCAAACTCATTTTGCGCGGGCGCGCGGGTGGGCGGCGTCGTACACGCGCATGAGCTGGTCGGCGCCCACGTGCGTGTAGCGCTGCGTCGTCGACAAGCTGCTGTGGCCGAGGAGCTCCTGGATCATCCGGAGGTCGGCGCCGGCGTCCAGCAGATGGGTCGCGAACGTGTGACGCAGCGTGTGCGGGCTCACCCGTCGGGTGATCCCGCACGCCGCCGCGCGCCGCCTCACGATCGAGTGGATCGAGCGCACCGTGAGCCGCCCGCCGCGCCGATTGGCGAAGAGCGGCCCGCGGGCGGCGCTGCGGCCGGCCAGGTAGGCGCCAAGCGCGCCCGCCGCCCGGCTCCCGTAGGGGACGATCCGTTCTTTCCGGCCCTTGCCGAGCACGCGCACCGTCTGCTGGGAGCGGTCGAGGTCGCCGAGGTCGAGGCTCGCGAGCTCCGAGACCCGCAGCCCGGTGGCATAGAGGAGCTCGAGCACCGCGGCGTCGCGCGCGCGCGCGGGGCCGTCGGGTGCCTTCGCGTCCAGCAGGGACATCGCCTCGTCGATCGGCAGGAAGGAGACGAGCTTCATCGGAAGGCGCGGGCCGCGGACCTCGCGCGCGACGTTGCGCTCGAGCACGCCGCGCCGCACCAGGAACCGGAACCAGCTGCGTACCGCAGCGAGCTTCCGCCCGACGGTCGCCGCGTCGAGCCCCCGCGCGTGCAGATGGGTCAGGTAGGCGCGGACCACGCGGGTGTCGACGTCGCGCAGCCAGGCGTCGGCGTCGCCGCCGCCGGCGTACTTCGCGAACTCGAGGAGGTCGCTCCGGTAGCTTCGGAGCGTGTGCGGGGAGGCGTCCTTCTCCAGCGAGAGGTGGCGCAGAAACGTGGCCAGCGAATCCTTCATGCCACCGGCAGCTCGACCTCCCGCTCGAAGTCGCACCCTTCGCGAGCGCAGCTGCGGACGACGCGATTCTTCAGGGCGCGCTCGGTGACGAACGCGGCGCCGCACTTCGGACACGGCTCGGGGACCGGCCGCCGCCAGACCACGAACTTGCAGGCGGGATACGCGGAGCAGCCGAAGAAGGTGCGCCCGCGGCGCGAGCGGCGCTCGACCAGCTGACCGGAGCAGCCGGGCTCGGGACACGCGATCCCGAGAGTCACCGGCTTGGTGGTCTTGCACTCCGGGTAGCCGGAGCACGCGATGAACTTTCCGAAACGCCCGTGCTTGATCACCATGGGCCGGCTGCACGTGGGACAGTTCTCGTTCGCCGGCTCGTCCTCGGCGCGGCCGCTGCCGTCGAGGTTGCGGGTGTAGCGGCAGTCGGGGTAGGCCGAGCACGCCAGGAACTTCCCGAATCGCCCGCGCTTGTCCAGGAGCTCGCTGCCGCACTCCGGGCAGAGCTCACCGGTGGGCTCTCCCACCTTCTCGCTCCGCATCTCGCGCTTGGCTCGGGCGAGGGCGCGCTTGAACGGCTCGTAGAATGCCCTGACCGTGTCGACCCACTTGCGCTCGCCCTCCTCGATCTTGTCGAGGTTGTCCTCCATCTGGGCGGTGAACTCGACGTTCATGATGTCCTGGAAGTACGGGACGAGCTTGTCGGTCACCGCCATACCCAGCTCGGTCGGCGACAGCGTGCGCCGCTCGCGATGCACGTAGCCCCGATCGTTGATGATCGTGCCCAGGATCGACGCGTACGTCGACGGCCGGCCGATCCCGAGCTCCTCGAGTGACTTGATCAGCGAGGCCTCGGTGAAGCGGGGCGGCGGCTGGGTGAAGTGCTGCTTGGGATCGAGACCGAGGAGCGTCAGCACTTCGCCTTCCTCCAGCGCGGGCATCGCGCCCTCCGGGTCGTGCTCGGGCTGGACGTCCTCCTCCTCGCGTGTCTCCTCGTATACGGCGGTGAAGCCCTTGAACTTGAGCGTCGCCCCCTGGGCCCGGAAGAGGCACCGTCCGGCCTCGATGTCGGCGCCCACCGTGTCATAGACCGCCGGCATCATCTGACTGCCCAGGAACCGCTCCCAGATGAGCCGGTAGAGCGCCTGCTGGTCCTTGGAGAGAAACTGCGCCACGGCTCGGGGCTCGTTCCTCAGCTCGGAGGGGCGGATCGCCTCGTGCGCCTCCTGGGCGCTGCCCCGCGAGCGGTAGGTCGGCGGCGCCTCGGGCACGTACTCCATGCCGATGCGCGCGATGACCCAGCCGCGCGCGGCCGCCTGCGCCTCGCGCGCCACCCGGACCGAGTCGGTGCGCATGTACGTGATGAGGCCTTCGGCGCCCTCCGAGCCCAGATCGATCCCCTCGTAGAGCTGCTGCGCGATCGTCATCGTCTTGCGGGCCGTGAAGCCGAGCTTCTTCCCCGCCTCCTGTTGCAGCGTGGAGGTGATGAACGGGGGCGCCGGGTTCCGGCGGCGCTCGCCGCGCGTGACGGACTTGACGACGAAGCGCGTGCCCTCGAGCGACACCATGAGCGCGCGCGTCGCTTCCTCGTTGCCCAGCGACGCCTTCTCGCCCTCGACCTCTTTCAGCGTCGCCACGAACTCGGGCGGCCGTGACGCCTTGAGCCGCGCGTGGAGCGACCAGTACTCGACGGGGACGAAAGCCTGGATCTCGCGCTCCCGGTCGACGATCAGCCGCACCGCCACCGACTGCACGCGACCGGCGGAGAGGCCGCGCTGGACCTTCTCCCAGAGCAGGGGCGACAGGCTGTAGCCGACGAGCCGGTCGAGCACGCGACGCGCCTGCTGGGCGTCGACCTTCTTCAGGTCGATCTTGCCGGGCTGGTTGAACGCCGCCTTGACCGCGCGCTCGGTGATCTCGTTGAAGGTGATCCGGTAGACGTTTTTCTTGGCGACGCCGAGCTCTTCGGCGAGGTGCCAGCCGATCGCCTCGCCTTCGCGGTCGGGGTCGGTGGCGACGTAGAGGGCGTCGACCTTCTCGGCGGCCTTCTTCAGGTCGTCGAGCACCTTCTTCTTGCCCGGCGACACGACGTACTTGGGCTTGAAGTTCTTCTTGGGGTCGACACCGAGCTGCGACTTCGGCAGATCCCGGATGTGGCCCATCGATGCTTTGACGACGTACGTCGAGTTCAGATACTTCTGGATCGTCTTGACCTTCGTGGGCGACTCCACGACCACCAACGACCGCTTCGGCACCTACGCTCTCCTCGCGCGCGTCTCGAGCGAGACCCACCGCTGTCCCGCAAGCTGCCGGGCCCAACCGCCCAGCTCGAGGGTCACCAGCAGCGCCGCGGCCCGCGCGGGACCGAGCCCCGCGCGCGCGATGAGCTGCTCGATGTGCTGCGGCTCGTCTGGAGCCAGCAACCCGAGCATCCGTCCCTCGTCACTCCCGTTCTCGGGCGGTTGCTGCTCGCCCGACGACGTCGACGGCCCGCGCACGGCGCGACGCCACGGTTCTGGTAATTCTGACACGATGTCCTGCCAGCATGTAACGAGTTTAGCACCGTCCTGGATGAGATGGTGGGTGCCGGCGCTCGTCGGCGACGTGATTCGGCCAGGAACGGCGAAGGTTTCGCGGCCGAGATCGCCGGCGAATCCCGCGGTGATGAGGGCGCCGCTCCGCTCGGCGGCCTCGACGACGACGACGCCGAGTACCAGCCCGGCCAGCGTGCGGTTCCGCGCGGGAAAGTGACCGGGCAGCGCGGGCATTCCGGGCGGGAACTGCGACAGGAGCGCGCCCCGCGCCTCGATTGCGCGCGCGAGCGCGCCGTTCTCCGGCGGATAGACGACGTCGACGCCGCAGCCGAGCACGGCCAGTGTGCGCCCGCCCGCCGCCAGGGCGCTCTGGTGCGCGGCGGTATCGATGCCGCGCGCGAGGCCGCTGACGATCGTCACGCCTCGCCCGGCCAGATCGGACGCGAGCCGCTCGGCCGCGGCGATCCCGTACGGCGTGGGACGACGCGAGCCGACGATCGCGATGGCGAGCGCGTCGTCCGGGTGCAGCGCGCCGCGCACGAAGAGCGCGGGCGCCGACGGAATCGCGCCCAGCAACGCGGGATAGTCGAGGTCTCCTGGCCGAAGCTCGATCATCGGTGTCGCGCAGTGGATCTTCAGTATAGCGAAGCGGGTTGCGTCGCAAGAGAATCCGAACGGATACGGCGCGGGACGCTACCGGCGGGCGGCGGCGTGCGTCACCATCAGCGACTGGGCCATCGCGGCCGCCTCGGACTTCGGATACTCGCGGACGACCCGCTGCCACGCCTGCTGCGCGCGCGCCATGTCGCTCAGGCGCACGTAGCAGAGGCCGATCTTGACGAGCGCGTCGGGCGTCTTGCCCGGACCGTGCTCGAACACCTTCTCGAATTCGAGGACCGCCTGACGGTAGTCGCGCTGCGCCCAGTACGCTTCGCCGATCCAGTACTGGGCGTTTCCGGCCAGCGGATGCTTCGGGTACTTCGCGATGAAGTCGATGAAGTCGAGCACGGCCTGTCCGTGCTCGCGCGATCGAAAGGTGGCGAGCGCCGCGGCGTACTCTTGCTCCGGGTTACCGGCGCGCGGCCCGGGCCTCGGCGCGGGTACCAGGGACGGCGCGGGCGCCACCGGTACGGGCGGCACGGACGGCGCGGGCATCACGGACGGCGCGGGCGCCGGCGGCACCCGCGGCCGCTCGACGGCCGCGGGCGGCGGGAGCGGCGGCGGTGGCGCGGTCGGGGCCGCAGGCGTGGCGGCCGGGGCTGCCGGCGTGACGGCCGGGGTCGTCAGGGTCTCCACGCGCGCACGGGTTTCGCCGAGCGCCCCATCGGCCGCGTCGGCGCGCTTGGTGAGCCGGGCGAGCTCGTCGGTGAGCGCCCTGACACCCGACCGCACTTCGCCCGCGCGCGCGTCGAGCGCCTGGATTTGCGAGGTGACGGTGGCGAGCCCGCGGGCGGTAGCTTCCTGGGCGACGCGCATCTCGCCCAGCTCCGAGCGGAGCCGGGCGACGTCGGATTCGAGTCGGCCCACCGCGCGCCGACTCGCGCAGCCGCCAGCGAGGATCGCCACCGCGGCCAGCACGCAGAGGGCTCGGCTCATCCGCGCCGACCGTAGCACGCGGCTGAAAACGATGTCAACGACTCAGCGCGATCTCGGCTCGAGCGCGCGGAGGAGAACGACGTCGACCGCCTCGCCGACGGCGATCGTCGTGTCGGGCGCGACGACGGCGAGCCCGTCGGCGAGCACCATCGAGCGGAGGATCGCCGAGCCCTGGTCGCCCGTGAGCCGCGCGCCATAGCCGCCGGCGTCGGGCGTCAGCGTGACGCGCAGATAGCCGCGTCGCGACCCCGGGTTCGCGATCGGCTCGAGCGCGCGTGCCCGGAGCCGCGGACGCTCGACCACTTCGGCGCCCGCCATCCGGCGCAGGGCCGGGCGCACGAAGAGCTCGAAGGTCACCATTGCGGAGACCGGATTGCCGGGCAGCCCGAACACCGGCCGTCCGCCGCGTGTGCCGAACGTGATGGGTTTGCCGGGCCGCATCGAGACCTTCCACAGGTGGAGCTCGGCGCCGCTCCGCGCGAGCGCCTCGCGGACGAGGTCGAGCTCCCCGACCGACACGCCCGCCGACGTCACGAGCACGTCGGCGGCCCCGAGGCCCCAGCGGAGACGCTCCGTGATCGCCTCGAGCTGGTCGGGCACGACGCCCAGATTGACGGGCTCGGCCCCCGCCTCGATCACCTGCGCCATCAGCGAGTACGTATTGGTGTTCGGGATCTGGCCCGGCCCCGGTTGCGTCCCGAGGTCCGCGAGCTCGTTGCCGGTCGACAGGATCGCGACGCGCGGCCGCCGGAAGACGCGCACCTGCGAGTACCCGAGGGTCGCCAGGAGGCCGACTTCCGCCGCGCCGACGACGCCGCCGGGCTGGACGACGACGTCGCCCACCCGGACGTCCTCGCCCGCCGGTCGGACGTAGGCCCCCGGCGCGACGCGCCCGGCGATCGTGACCCGCTCGCCGTCGGCGGCGACGTCCTCCTGGGGCACCACGGCATCGGCGCCCTCGGGGAGAGGCGCCCCGGTGAAGATCCGCATGGATTCCCCTGCCCGCAGCGGACGGGATGGCAGCGATCCGGCGATGATCCGGCCGACGACGGCGAGCTCGACCGGTTCTCCTCGCGTGTCGCCGGCCCGTACGGCGTACCCGTCCATCGATGAGTTCGGCCACGGTGGAATCGTCGAGCGCGAAACGATGGGCTCCGCGAGCACGCGACCGAGCGCCGACATGACCTCGACCCGCTCGACCCCGAGCCGCTCTACGCGTGAAAGAATCGCTTCGAGCGCCTCTTCGACCGTCAACACCCCGCTACTCTACTACACGCCTGTTCGCCCGGGGGACGGGGCCGCTGTGGTGCCGGGGTCACGCGTCGGGCGTAGTGGGACCCCCGAGTCCCGCCCGCAGCTCGAAGAGCTGCGGCAGCGGGCGAGTGGGTGACGGAGCCCGACGCGTGACCCCGGCACCACAGCGCCCCCGTCCCCCGGGCGACAGCCGCGCAGAAATCTAGTGGCCGGTGTGCGGAAGATTGAGGACGGGCTTGAAGCGGCTGAAGAACCAGCGCCGGCTCAGCACGAACAGCGCGAGGAACCCCGCGGTGATCGCGAGGTCGCGCGGGCGGAGCGGTAGTCGAGCGCTCGACGAGACCGATGGGAACACGACGAACACGCGCTCGAGGAAGATCGCGATGAGGCCGAAGACCGACACCACGACGAGCGGGGCGTGTCGCTGCGGCGGCCGACCGGTGAGGCGCTTGAGCAGATACGCGAACGGGATCAGCCAGCCCACGATCAGCACCACCCAGGCCAGCGTCGTCCACGGCTGGACGAACACCCGCTGGACGAAGAACCGGGTCTCGACCGGCACGTTGCCGTACCAGATCACGATGTACTGGGACCAGAAGAAGTACATCCACAGGATCGACATGGCGAATTGAAGCTTGGCCACGTCCTGGATCGCGGCCGGCGGGATCGAGACGCGGCCGCGGGCGTTGGCCCGGACCGTGAGGATCGACAAGAGGCAGAAGGCCGTGTAGAGCGCGCTGACGGCGAAGTACCCGCCGAAGAGGCCGCTGTACCATTTGGGATCCAGCGACATCACGAGGTCGAATCCCCACAGCGACACCGTCACGAGCCACAGCATCAGAAGGATGACCGCGATGCGATTGCGGTGGACGCGCTCGCGCTCCTCGTCTTGTGGGATCGCGTCGCGCAGGAGCGCTCGCACGAAGGCGAAGCAGACGGCGAAGAGCACCGCGGCGCACGCGTACGTCCGGAGCCAGAAGAACGGCACGTTGAGCCAGCCCGCCTTGGCCGGGATCGGCGTCGTGACCCACGGATACAGGGCGGTCTGGCCGGCGTAGAGGACGAGGAGCAGGACGAACGACATCGGCAGGAACCCGGCGGTCGTCAGCGCGATGCGCCGGACGCTCGGGGACCAGCGCGCTTCGGTGACCTGCATCATGCCCGCGATCGCCGGTCCCGTCACGGCGAGACCCGACCAGAAGACGAGGTTCACGAGGTAGATCGACCAGACCTGGGGCGCGTCCTCCGCGGAGTTCGCGCCCACGAGGAAGACGACCGCGCCGATCGCGGCCACGAGGCTCCAGAACACGGTCATTTCTGGGCGACGGACCGCAGGAAGTTCACGATGTGCCACGCCTCCTGCGACGACAGCGCCTCGCCGTACGCGGGCATGACCGCGCCGCCGACGACGATGTAGCTGTGCCAGTAGCCGTCCGTGCGCTGCTTCTGGAGCTCGGCGTTCGTCAAGTCGGGCGTCGGGATGAACTTCGTCGCGACGAGGCCCGTGGTCCCTCCCTTCGCCTCGGGGCCGTGGCAGGGCACACAGAACGTCACGTAGCGTTCCTTGCCGATCGCCACCGAGGCCTCCGACGTCCTCACCGGATTCGGCTGCTTGGCCGCCACGTCGCGCTGGTCCTTCGGGATGATCAGCTCGCCGCCGCGCGGGACCACGCCCGCCGGCATCGCGAACACGCGCTCGCCCGGCACGATCCGGGCGGTCTGCGTCATGTTGTCGCTCCAGCGCACGACGATCGCCCCGCCCCACGCCCCGGCCGCCGCCCCGACCACGAGCAACATCAGGATGAAGACGTATTTCATTGGAGCGGGGTCCTAAAGGCCGGTTTGGACCGGGGGTGGCCTGAGACAGAGGCGAGTGGCTCCGACACGCCCGATCTCACCCGATGTGTTCGAGCGGCGAGTGGCTCCGACACGCCCGATCCCGTCCGATGTGTTCGAGCGGCGAGTGGCTCCGACACGCTCGATTTCGCCGTTGGCGTCTTCGATGCGCCCGATCGCGTCATCGCGATTTCACTTCTTCGGCGCCGGCCGCGCGCAGGAGCTCGTGGACCGAGGCGGCGCGCTCCGGGGCGCAGTGGACGGCCACGCCGAAGCGGTCGTTGGTGAACCGCCGATCGTACGCCGGGCTCGGCCGCCAGCGTGGCAGCCGTCCGAGCACCACCATGCCGATGACCGTCGCGAGCCCGCCGAAGAGCACCATCAGCTCGAACGCGATGATGAAGAACGGTGGCAGGGACGACCCGATGATGCCTCCGGGCACGAGCTGCAGATACTTTCCGCCGGTGACCTGCCCCCACACGAGCGAGCTCCAGATCGTCAGCAGGAAGGCCGAGGCGATCCCGGTGAGCCCGCCAAACAGCGTGAACAGGCGCACCCGGCTCACCGGCCGGTCGCGCTCGAGCACCTCCTCGATCTCGTGCACGGGCAGCGGCGTGTAGACCGTGAGGTCGTGGTAGCCGCGCGCCCGCAACTCCTCGAGGGCCCGCACCGTCGTGTCCACGTAGGCGAAGACGCCGAGCACCGTCTCAGTGGCCATGGGCTCTGTCCCGGACCGGCGGCGGGATCGTCTCCTTCACCTCGACGATCGACAGCGACGGCATCACCTTGATGAAGCCGAGGAACAGGAGGAAGAAGAAGGAGAAGCTGCCGATGACGATCATCGTGTCGGTTGGGCTGGGATAGTAGATGCCCCACGTGTAGGGATAGAAGTCGTGGCCGAGCGACGGCACGATGATGTTGAAGCGCTCGAACCACATCCCGATCAGCACCAGGATCGACACGACGTAGAGCACGACCGGGCTCGTGCGGGCGCGCCTCCAGAAGAGGACCAGCGGGGCGATGCAGTTGCAGAAGTACATGGTCCAGAGCGCCCATGCGTACGTCGCGGTCACCTTCCAGAACAGCGAGGCCTTCTCGATGTGCTCGCCGCTGTAGAGCGAGGTGAAGATCTCGCACAGGTAGAAATAGGTCAGGACCAGGCCCGTGACGAGGATCAGCTTGCCCATCGCGTCCAGGTGCTTTTCCTGGATGTAGGCGTGGAGGTTGAAGAAGTGACGCATCGGCAGGATCAGCACCAGCACCATCGCGAAGCCGGAGAAGATCGCCCCGTCGACGAAGAAGGGCGCGAAGAGCGTGGAGTGCCAGCCGGGCACCAGCGCCATCGCGAAGTCCCAGGACACGACGCTGTGGACCGAGAGCACGAGCGGCGTCGCCAGCGACGCCAGGAGCCCGTAGGCGCGCCGGTAGTGACGCCACTGCGTATCGGAGCCCTCCCAGCCGAGCGCCAGCATGGCGAAGATGCGGCGGCGCCAGCCAGTCGAGGCGTCGCGCAACGCGGCGATGTCGGGGACGAGCCCGACGATGAAGAAGACGGTGCTGATCGAGAGGTACGTCGAGATCGCGAAGACGTCCCAGACGAGGGGCGACCGGAAGTTCGGCCAGAGCGACCGCTGGTTCGGGTACGGCAGCAGGAAGTACGCGAACCACATGCGTCCGGCGTGAATGAGCGGGAACAGGCCCGCCGTCATGACCGCGAAGATCGTCATTGCCTCGGCCGCCCGGTAGATCGACGTCCGCCAGCGGGCGCGGAAGAGATAGAGGATGGCCGAGATCAGGGTGCCCGCGTGGCCGATGCCGATCCAGAACACGAAGGTCGTGATGTACATCGCCCACATCTGGGGCACGCGCTTGCCCGCCATGCCCATGCCCCACCAGACCTGCCCGGTCCAGGCGACGAAGAACCCGGCGAGCAGCAGCGCCACGAAGCACATCCAGGCGAAGTAGAGGTTGCCCGGCGGCTCCAGCGTCCGGAGGACGTCGCGGTTGACGTCGGCGAACGTGGGGGACGTGGTCCGGCCGTCGCTCATCGGCTCACGCGTGGTCTCGGACGACCTTCCGGAGGTAGGTGACGGACGGCCGCGTGCCGACCTCGTGGAGCACGTGATAGGCCCGGGGCGAGTGCGCCAGCTTCGCGACGGTGCTGGCGTCGTCCTTGAGGTTGCCGAACGTGATCGCCTGGGTCGGACAGGTCTGCTGGCAGGCCGTGACGATGTCGCCGTCCCGCACCGCGCGCTTCTCGTCCCGTGCCCGATCCTTGCCGGCGATGACGCGCTGGACGCACATCGTGCACTTCTCCATCACGCCGAGCTGGCGGACCGTGACGTCGGGGTTCAACTGGACTTCGAGCGGCGCCGGGAACTCGTACTGGAACCAGTTGAAGCGGCGCACGTGGTACGGACAGTTGTTGCCGCAATAGCGCGTGCCGACGCAACGGTTGTAGACCTGCCCGTTGAGTCCCTCATCGGTGCGGTAGGCCGCGTACACGGGGCAGACGGGCTCGCACGGCGCAACCTCGCAGTGCTGGCAGAGCATCGGCAGGAAGAGGTTCGTCGGATGGTCGGGCTTGCCCTCCGCCCAGCGCTCGAGGCGGAGCCACTGGAGCTGGCGACCGTACGCCGCCGAGGCCTTCCCGACGACCGGCACGTTGTTCTCGGCCTGGCAGGCGACGACGCACGCCTGGCAGCCCACGCACGCGTCGACGTCGATCGTCATGCCCCAGCGGTAGCCCGGATACGTTTGATTTTCGTACAGGCTGGGGAGAGGTGGTTCGGGGCCACGGCCCCGCAGCGCCTGTTCGCGAGCCGCGCGCAGGTCCACGTGCTGCGCCAGCTCGCGGTCGTCCTGGTCGTGCGTCGCCTGGAGCACCGCCAGCGGGCGCCGTGTGCCGAGCTTCGTCAGGGTCACCTTCACGCTCATGAACGAGAGTCCTCCCGACGTCGCGTCGGCCGCCCCCGGCAGGATCTCCATCGGGTTCAGGGAGCGGGGGTCGGTGCCGACGTATCGCGGACGCTGGTAGGGCGTATAGCGGTGGCCCATCGGAATCGCGACCGCGGAGGGATGAAGCGTCGGCGAGATGTACGCGGGCAGCTCGAGGCTGCCCTGCGGCGACTTGATTGCGAGCATATCGCCCTGGGCGATGCCGAGCTTCCGCGCCGTCTCCGTCGGGACCTCGACCCACGCGTCCCACACCGCCTGCGTCATGGTGTCGGGCGTCTCCTGGAGCCAGGCGCTGACCGCGCTGCGACCGTCGTAGAACCTGAGGGACGGATAGGCGAGCAGCGTCAGGCCGTCGCCCTCGAGCTTGGCCGGTGCTGGATCGACGCCGGCGATCTTCGCGGTCACCGCGACCGGAGCCACGTCGCCGAAGAGACCGCCACGCCGAAGCGCCCCTTCAAGTTGCCCCTTCACGAGCGGCTCCCAAGCTGCTTTGAGATATTGCTCAAACGTCGACCACGGCAGGGGCCCTTTGCCCTCCTCGGCTCCGAGCGCGCCACGGCCGATTCGGAGCAGCGTGTCGCCCATCGGGCGGGAGTCGCGGATCGGCGACATCGTCGGCTGGAGAAAGCCGAGCACGCCCTCGCGCGGCGAGTAGTCGCCCCACGACTCGAGCCAGTGCGTGTCCGGCAGGACCACGTGCGCCAGCTCGCTGGTCTGATCGGGCAGGTTCGCGAAGCTGACGACCAGCGCCACCTTGCCAATCGCGTCGGCGAGCTTGAGCCCGGATGGGAGCGTGAAGGCGGGATTGACGCCCGGGCCCAGGACGAGAACCTCGACCTCGCCGCCGGCCATTGCGCGCGCCAGCCCCGCAACCTCCGCGTGCGGCGTGACCTTGCCATAAGCCGAATCGGGGCCGAAGCGCACGGTCTTGCCCACGTTGCCCGCCGCGGCGTTCAGAAGATTGATCGCGATCTGCGCCTGCGTCGCGTTGGAGCCGGTGACCGCGACCCCGCCACCGACGGCGAGCCCGGGCTTGGCGTGGGCGAACGCCTTCGCGACGTGCTTGATCGTCGCGACGGCGACTCCGCTCTCGTCCGCGACCCGCTTGAGGTCCACCGAGGCGACGGCCTCGCCGAAGCGGCGGTCCGCCATCCCCTCGTCGACCATCACGCGCAGTATGGCGAGGGCGAGCAGCCCCTCCGTCCCCGGCGCGTTGCGCACCCACTCATCCGCGTTCGACGCCGTCAGCGACTGCCGGGGCTCGACGTGGATGAACGTCCCCGCGCGGCCGTCCCTGAACGAATGCATGCGGGCGAACGTCCGCGCGTAGTTGACGTTCGAGAGCCAGGTCTCGATGAAGTCGGCGCCGAAGGACAGGACGACCTCGGCGTCCTCGAACGCGTAGTACGGGATCGCGTCCCGGTTGAACGTGACCCGGTTCGCGGCCCGGATCGCCTCGTAGGCGAAGGGCTCCAGCGTTACCCGGGGGCGCGCGCCGAGCGCCTGGGTCCAGCGGTCGAGCAGCACGCCGAGGCTTCCGTTCTCGAGCTGCGTCACGACGGCGATCGCCCGGCCCTTGCCGGCGGTCCTGAGCGCGCCGATCCGGTCGGCGACGAGCTTTCCAGCCACGTCCCACGTCGCCGTCTTGAAGCCACCGCTCCCTTCCCGCACCAGCGGACCTGCGACCCGGTCGGGATGGTAGAGGCCCTGGAGCGCCGCCTGCCCTCGCAGGCACAAGGCACCCGCGTTGACGGGGTGGTCGGGATTCCCCTCGAGCTTCACGACACGCCCCTCGCGGTTGCGCGCGACGACGCCGCAGCCGGCCGGGCACTCCCGGCAAACGGTGGCGAACCACGAGGCGACACCCGGCACGATCTGCTCGTTCGGCACCACCAGGGGAAGGATGGTCTCGCTGGCCTGCTGACAGCCGCCGGTTGCTGCGGCCGCGCCGGACGCCGTGACGATCTTGAAGAAGTCGCGTCGGTTCATCTATTGACTGCTCCAGCCCGGATCCGGCTCCGTTTCAATGGTGGCAGGTCACGCAGTCGAGAGGCGCATGCTTGCCTGCGGTCTCGTTCTGCTTTCGATGACAGTCGATGCACCAGCCCATCGTCAGCGGTGGCGCCATGGGTTTGAAGCCCACGAGGTACAAGAGGTCGTTCGTCAGGCGCGGCCCCGTCTCGGCGGCGTAGGTCGTCATGGTCTCGACGGGCCCGTGGCACGCCTGACACTTGAGCCCTGCGCGCACGTGCGCTTTGTGCGGAAAGTACGTGAACTCGGGAAGCTTGTTCACGCGTACCCAGGGAATCGGCTCCTTCCTCGCATAGAACTCGGCGAGCTTCTTGACCTCCGGCAGGGCGGCGCCGGCGATCTTGTGACACCCCATGCAGCGCTCGACCGACGGTATCCCGGCGTACTCCGATCGACGCGCCTCGCTGTGGCAGTACTGGCAGTCGATCTTGTAGGTTCCGACATGGACGTTGTGAGGAAAGGTGATCGGCTGATTCGAGGGCTTCGCGGCGGCGGCTGGCTGCCGGCTCCAAGACGAGACCGCCAGAAAGATCAGAACGGCTAGGAGCGCCGCGCCGAGTGCGCCTACGCCCGCCTTCGCCGTCATCGACAGTCGATCGCCCCCCGGGGGATTCTAAGATGCTCGTGAACGCTATCACGTGCTCCCCGCGGCCGTCAATCCATTCGCGCGGTTCGAGCGATAGAAGGGGCACGCGCGAGGCCTTCGTGGGCCCGCGGCGCCCCGGATCAGCGGGCGGCCAGCGCCTCGGCCGCGGCCCGCCCCGCCGCCGCGATGTCCGCGTCCGTGTGGGCGAGCGAGACGAAGGCCGCCTCGAACTGCGAGGGCGCCAGAAACACCCCGCGCTCGAGCATCGCGTGGAAGTAGCGCGCGTAGCGCTTCGTGTCGGCGCGCTTGGCCGAGGCGTAGTCGGTCACCGCCCCGTCGCAGAAGAAGGCCGTCAGCATCGACCCCACGCGGTTGACCGTCAATGGGACGCCCGCCTGCTCGGCGCCGCTTCGCAGCCCTCGCTCGAGCGCTGCGCCGAGCGCGTCGAGGCGCCCGTACACGTCGCGGTCGCGCAGGCGCGCCAGCGTCGCCAGCCCCGCCGCCACGGCGAGCGGATTTCCCGACAGCGTTCCGGCCTGGTAGACCGAGCCGAGCGGTGCCACGTGGTTCATCAGGCGCCGCGATCCTCCGTAAGCGCCGACCGGGAGCCCGCCGCCGATGATCTTGCCGAGGCACGTGAGGTCGGGGCGCACCCCATAGAGCTCCTGCGCGCCGCCGTACGCGACGCGGAACCCGGTGATGACCTCGTCGAAGATGAGCACCGCGTCGTGGGCTGTCGTGAGCTCGCGGAGCCCCTCGAGGAACCCCGGACGCGGGGCCACGACCCCCATGTTGCCCGCCACCGGCTCGACGATGACCGCGGCGATCTCGCGGCCTCGCTCGCGGAAGATCGAGCGCACGGCTTGGAGGTCGTTGAACGGCGCCGTCAGCGTCAGCTGCGCGAGCGGACCCGGCACGCCCGCGCTGTCGGGAATCGAGAACGTCGCGCCGCCGGAGCCGGCCTTCACGAGGAGGCTGTCGGCGTGACCGTGGTAGCAGCCGTCGAACTTCACGAGGACCGGGCGGCCCGTCGCGCCCCGCGCCAGCCGGATCGCGCTCATCGCGGCCTCGGTCCCCGAGCTGACGAGCCGAACCAGCTCGATCGACGGGTAGGCCGCGGTGATCGCCTCCGCCATCTCGACCTCGAGCGCGGTCGGTGCGCCGTAGCTCGTGCCCCGCGCCGCGGCCTGGGTGATCGCGGCGACGACCGGCGGCGCGGCGTGGCCGAGGATCAGCGGTCCCCACGAGCCGAGGAAGTCCAGATACGACCGGCCGTCGACGTCCCAGATCCTGGCCCCCTCGCCGCGTGCGACGAAGAACGGCTCGCCGCCGACGCCGCGGAAGGCGCGTACCGGGCTGTTCACGCCGCCGGGAATCAGGCGACAGGCGGCCTCGAAGAGGCTCTTCGAGTCCCGCATCAGAAGCTCTTGCCGAGCAGCGCGCCGATCCCGGATCGCTCCCACAGCCGGCCGGCGGCGAAGGAAAGCCGCTCGTGCCAGCGCCAGCGAGCGGAGTCGAGCTCGACCTGCACGAACTCGCGCTCGTGCGCGCTCCAGCAGAACCCGGCGACCGCCTCCACCCGTCCGGCCATGACCGACGTCACGAGATAGGTCGCCGTCGGGTACGTCGGCTCGCCGCCGATCAGCGCCTGCTGCCGGTCGGTCGGCGAGAAGTAGGCGCCAGCATCCACGTGCGAGTGATAGATTACGACGATCGAGTACCCCTCGCCCTCGAGCCGTCCGATGCGCAGCAGATCCTTGGGATCGATGAAGTAGGCCGTGCGGGCGTCCCGCGGATGGCGCTGCGGATCCTTGGCGTGCAGCTCGTCCTGGATATTCCGGCACCTGACGAGCCGGCGCAGCGCGCCCTGCTCCAGGATGACGCCGCACGACTCGCGCGGATATTCCTCGACCGCCTGCCGGCGGATCGCCTCGAGCTCTTCGGCGGTGACGATCGCGCGCGCGCCACCCGCGAGCGCCGGGATGATCGCGACCTCGTCACCGTCCTTGAGGGGCGTACGCAGCCCCTGGAGGGATTCGATCGCCTCGCTGTTGACGTAGATGCTCACGTGGTGGTGCACCTCGCCGCCCTCGTCGCGCACGAGCCCCTTCAGGCCGCCGTACGAGGCCTCGAGCTGGTCGAGCAGCCGGCTGACGTCGCTCGCGGCGACCTCGACGCGGTCACGATTGTTCGTGGCCCGACGGAACGAGGTCGGGATGTAGACCATCACGGCCATGCCTAGCCTCCCGGGCTCAGGTACCGCTCGCCCGTGTCGGGCAGGACCGTGACGACCAGCTGGCTCGGCGTCAGCTCCGCGGCGACCAGACACGCGGCGAACACGGCCGCGCCGGCCGAGACGCCGACCAAAAGCCCCTCCTCGCGCGCGAGCCGTCGCGACCACGCGAGCGCATCCTCGTCGCGCACCTGGATGATCCGGTCGATGATCGCGCGATTCAGGACGCCCGGCACGAAGGAGGCGCCGATCCCCTGGATCGCGTGGGGCCGCGCCTTGCCGCCGGCGAGCACGGGCGATGCCGCGGGCTCGACCGCGACGACGCGCACCGTCGGGATCTTCTCCTTGAGCACCTCACCGACGCCCGTCAGCGTCCCGCCCGTCCCGACGCCGGCGACGAAGGCGTCGAGGCGGCCGCCGACCGCCTCGAGGATCTCGAGCGCGGTCGTGCGCCGGTGCGCCTCGGGGTTGGCCGGGTTCTCGAACTGCTGCGGCATGAAATAGTCCGGATGCTCCCGGAGCAGCTCGCGGGCGGCGTGGACGGCGCCGGTCATCCCCTCGATCGCCGGGGTGAGATGGAGCTCGGCGCCGAACCGCGCCAGGAGGCGCTGGCGCTCGACGCTCATGTCGTCGGGCATCGTCAGGATCAGCCGGTAGCCCCGGACCGCGGCCGCCATCGCCAGCCCGATGCCGGTGTTGCCGCTGGTCGGCTCGACGAGGGTGGCCCCCGGCTTGAGCAGGCCCCGCCGCTCGGCGTCCTCCAGCATCGAGACGGCGATGCGGTCCTTGACGCTCCCGCCGGGGTTCAGCGACTCGACTTTCGCCGCGACGACTGCTCCGCCGGGCTTGGGCAGGCGGTTCAGCCGAACCATCGGCGTCCGCCCGACCAGCTCGAGGACGGAGCCCGCGATCTTCGGCGGCGGCGTCATATGTGGTACATCGGGCGCGCGGCGCTCCGCCGAGCCTGCGCGCGGGCGGCGAGGTCGCCGAAGGTCAGCTGGTCGACGACCTTCGACACCGCGCTCGAGATCTCGTCCCACAGCTCGGCCAGGTCGTGCCGCTCGGCGGTGCTCCGCCCGCCCCGGCGCTGCGCTTCGAACGGCGCGTCGGCGCCCTCCACGGCGCGGAGGACGTCGGCGACCGTGATGTCCTCCGCCGGTCGCGTGAGCTGGTAGCCGCCCGACGAGCCGCGCTTGGACGTGAGGAGGCCGGCGCGCTTGAGGGCGAGCAGCACCTGCTCGAGGTACCGCTGCGGGATCGCCTGGCGCCTCGCGATCTCCTGGATGGGCGTCAGCCCGCGCTCCCGGTGGAGCGCCAGATCCAGCACCGCCTGGATCGCGTACTCGCCCTTCGCCGAGATGCGCACGCTACCGCTCAGCTCGTCCGATTTCGATCATTGCCATGGCTCAGCTCGCACGGTTTCGAGCTTTGAAGGGCTCGCCTCGCCATGCCGAGCCATGGCTCAGCTCGCACGGTTTCGAGCATTGAAGGGCTCGCCTCGCCATGCCGAGCCATGGCTCAGCTCGCACTGCCACGCTCCAGTAGGCGGGCGGCGTCGCGGGCGAAGTAGGTGATCACGATGTCGGCGCCCGCGCGGCGGATGGCGGTGAGCGCCTCCATCATGGCGCGCTCCTCGTCGAGCCAGCCCAGCCGACCCGCGGCGCGGATCATCGCGTACTCGCCCGAAACCGAGTAGGCGGCGAGCGGTACGCCGAACTCCGCCTTCGCCCGCGAGATGATGTCGAGGTACGGCAGCGCGGGCTTGACCATGACGATGTCCGCCCCCTCGTCGAGATCGAGCGCGATCTCGCGCATCGCCTCCGCGCCGTTCGCCGGATCCATCTGATAGGCGCGCCGGTCGCCGAATTGCGGCGCCGAGTCGGCCGCGTCCCGGAAGGGGCCGTAGAAGCTCGACGCGTACTTCGCCGAGTAGGCCATGATCGGCGTGTCGGTGAAGCTCGCGTCGTCGAGCGCCTCGCGGATCGCGCCGACGCGGCCGTCCATCATGTCGGAGGGCGCGACCATGTCGGCGCCGGCTTCGGCGTGCGACACGGCGACGCGCGCGAGCAGCTCGAGCGTCGGGTCGTTCCGAACCGTGCCGCCCTCGACGATGCCGCAGTGCCCGTGGCTCGTGTACTGGCACAGGCACACGTCCGTGAGGACCAGAAGGTCCGGCACCACGTCCTTCACCGCCCGCACGGCCTGCTGCACGATGCCGTCCTCGGCGTACGCCTCGGAGCCGCGCGGGTCTTTCTCGACCGGCAGGCCGAACAGCAGCACGCCGGGAATCCCCATGCTCGCGACGTCCTTCATGTCCTTCACCAGCTCGTCGATGGACAGCCGGAACTGGCCGGGCATCGAGCCGATCGGCTCGCGCACGCCCCGGCCGTGGACGACGAAGAGCGGATAGACGAGGTCGTCGACGGCCAGCACGGTCTCGCGGATCAGCTTGCGCAGCAACGGCTTCTCGCGCAGACGCCTCGGACGGAACATCGCATGCGCCATTACACGCTCCTTCTGGGTCGGCGACCGGCATTCCTCGCGGCACGGGAGAAGTACTCGGCGAGGGCCCGCGCGAGGGCGGGAATCGTGTACTCGCTCGGCATCACGTCGGTGGGCAGGCCGTATTCGGCGGCGGTCGCCGCCGTGATCGGGCCGATGGAGGCGAAGGTGATGCGTCCTCGCCAGGCGCTCCGCTCGTCGTCGCTGAACTGCTCGGCGAAGTTCCGCGCGGTGGACGAGCTCGTGAACGTGACGGCGTCGACGGCACCCGAGGCGAGCGCCTCGCGCAGGCGAACGACGCCGTCGTCGATGCGGCGCGTCTGGTACGCGGGCACCTCGGTCACGACGGCGCCCAGCCTCCGGAGCTCGACGACCAGCACGTCGCGCGTCTCCTTGGCCCTGGGCAGCAGCACGCGATCGCCCGACCCGACGACCGCGCGCAGCCGCTCGACCAGCGCCTCCGCGCGGTACTCGGCGGGGACCACCTCGGGCCGGACACCGTGCTCGGCGAGCGCATCGGCCGTCGCGGGACCGATCGCCGCCACCCGCTTGCGCGCCATCGCGGCCCACGGCAACCCCCGGGCGGCCAGCCGCCGGTCCATCATGGCGACACCGTTCACGCTCGTGAAGATCACCCAGGCGAACGACTCCAGCGCGGCCAGGGCCGTGTCCAGCGGCTCCCACGACGGGGGAGACTCGATGACGATCGTCGGCGCTTGCAGGACGCGCGCCCCCGCGGCTTCCAGCAACTCGACGAACCGCTGCGCCTGGGCGCGGGCCCGCGTCACCACGATAGTCCGGCCTTCGAGCGGCCGCTCCTCGGTCGCGCGACCTATCCGCGCCATGGCGTCACCGGCTTGAGCGGAGCCACCGAGGTCGCCCCTTGTTCGAGAAGCGAGTCCGCGAGGCGCCGGCCCAGCCTCTCCGGCCCCTCCGGAGATCCGACCGCGCTGGCGCGAAGGACCTTGCGCCCGTCCTCGCTGGCGACGAGCGCGGTCATCCTGAGGCTGCTCCCGTCGAGGACCGCGTGGGCGGCCACCGGCGAGTTGCACGACGCGCCCAGGCGCCCGAGGCACGCGCGCTCCGCCAGCGCGCAGGCGCGCGTCGGCGCGTGGTCGAGCCTCTCGAGCAGGGACAGCACGCGCCGGTCGTCAGCCCGCGCCTCGACGGCCAGGACGCCCTGGCCGACCGCGGGCACGAACGCCTCCGGATCGAGCGGCTGGAGGTGCGCCGGGCCGAGGCCCAGACGCTTGAGGCCGGCCGCGGCGAGCAGCACGCCGTCCCATCCTTCGCTGGCGAGTTTTTTGAGCCGCGTGTCCACGTTCCCCCGGACCGGCTCGACGATGAGGTCGGGCCGCAGCGCCAGGGCGAGCGCGCGGCGGCGCGGGCTCCCGGTGCCGAGCCGCGCACCCGCGCGCAGATCCTCGAACCGATGCGGCTCGCGCGTCACGAGGACGTCGCGCGGGTCTTCCCGCTCCGGGAACGCGGCGAGGGCGAGGCCCGCCGGAATCTCCGCGGGCAAGTCCTTCAGGCTGTGCACGGCGCAATCGAGCGCGCCGGCGAGGAGCATCTCCTCGATCTCCTTCACGAAGAGTCCCTTGCCGCCGATCGCGGCCAGCTGGATCTCCAGGCGGCGGTCACCCTCGGTCCGCACGGGCACGATCTCGACGTCGGCGCCCAGCGCGCGCAGCGGCGCCGCGACGCTCTGGGCCTGGACCAACGCGAGCGGGCTTCCGCGCGTCCCGATCTTGATGGTCGAAGCGGGCGGCTTCATTGGCGGCCCAGGCCGAAGAGCTCGTGGACGAGCGCCAGCCAGGAGCGGGGCGAGCCGGCGCGCGACGACTCCCGGAGCTTGGTGATCGGCGCATGCAGGATCTTGTTCACGATCGCCGTCGAGAGCGCCTCGATCGCCTCGCGCGTCTCGGGCGTGGCGCCGGGCAGCCGGGCCAGCGTGCGCTTGACCTCGCCGGTTCGAATGGCCTCGAGCCGCTCGCGGAGCGACACGATCGTGGGAATCACCTCGACGTCGCCGAGCCTGGCCAGGAACTTCGCCACCTCCCGCTCGACGAGCGCCTCGGCCCGGTGCGCCTCGCGGCCGCGCTCGCGGATGTTCGCGTCGACGACCTGCTTGAGGTCGTCGATGTCGTAGCAGTACACCCCGTCGAGGGAGTCGACGGTGTCCTCCACGTCGCGCGGGACGGCGATGTCGATGAAGAAGAGCGGTCGTCCGCGCCGTCCGTTGATGACCCGCTGGACGGTGTCGCGCCTGATCACCGGCTCGGGCGCGCCCGTGGACGCGATCACGATGTCGACGGTGGCGAGCGCCGTCGCCAGCTCGTCGAAAGGCACCGCGGTGCCCGCCAGCGCGCGAGCCATCTCCTGGGCGCGCGCCCAGGTGCGGTTGGCGACGTACAGCGGGAACGCGCCCTGCTCGACGAGGTGCCGGGCGGCGAGCTCGCTCATCTTGCCCGCGCCGACGAGCAGGACGGCCTTGCCGTCGAGCCCGGCGAAGATCTTCTTGGCCAGCTCGACCGCGGCGAACGAGACGGACACGGCGTGCCGCGCGATCTCCGTCTCCGTCCGCACCTTCTTGGCGACGGCGAAGGCCTGCGTGAACAGCGTGTGAAGCGCGGGACCGACCGCCTCGCACGACTGGGCGAGCGCGAATGCGTCCTTCACCTGGCCGAGGATCTGAGGCTCGCCGATCATCATGGAGTCGAGGCTCGACGCCACGCGGAACACGTGGCGAACCGCGTCGCCGTCGGCGTGCGTGTACAGCACCGCCTCCACGGCGGCCGGCTCCACGCCGCGGTGGCGGCACAGCCGGCGGAACGTGGTGGCGCGCGCCTCGCCGGGCACGTCGGCGACGGCGTACACCTCGACCCGATTGCACGTCGAGAGGATGAGGGCCTCGCGGACGATCCCTGTCGCGGCGATGTCGCGGAGCAGCTCGCGCAGCTTGTCCTCGTCGACGGCCAGCTGCTCCCGCAGCTCCACCGGGGCGTTTCGGTGCGAGAGGCCGGCCACGAAGAGCGGCATCTAGCCGCCGTGCCTCCCGGGCAAGAACAGCCCCGCTCCCAGCGTGAGCACGAGCGCCGCGAATCCGAGGATCGCGAAATACGCCCCGCGGCGCCCGTGCCAGCCGCCGGCGGCGCGCCCCGCGAGGGTCGCGGCGTAGACCGCCCAGGCGACGTAAGACGAGAGCGCCAGTGGATCGAAGGTGAAGACGCTGCCCCAGGCGGCTCCCGCCCACAGGACGCCCAGGATCAACCCGGTCGTCAGGAACGGGAACCCGAGCGCGAGCGTGCGATAGGTGAGCCGATCGAGCGTCGCGAGGGCCGGGAGCGTGTAGTAGAGCGTCCCCAGGCGCTTGCCCTTGAGCTGGCGTTCCTGGAGCAGGTACATCACCGCGCCCGCGAAGTTGAGCACGAAGGCCGCGATGCCCACGAGCGCCAGCCCGATGTGCACCCAGAGCCACACGCCGCCGAGCGTCGGTCCGATCAGCGGCCGCGTCGCCGTCGACTGCAGGCTGAAGACGAGCGCGACAGGCAGGACAAAGGCGCCGAGGACCGAGAGGCCGTAGCGGCGCTCCAGCCACATCTCCAGGAGAACGACGACCCACACGGCCACGGAGACCGCTTCGGAGAGGCTGCCGAGGGGCGGGCGGCCGAGGTCGAGCGCCAGGGCGAGCAGCGCGACCGTGTGGAGCACCCATGCCGCCATGGTGGCCAGGGAGGCGAGGCGGTGCAGCACCTCCTCGCGCTGGACCAGGTAGGCCAAGGCGAGGCCCGTGGCAGCGACGTACCCGATGATCGCTAGCGTCAACAGGGTCTGGTGCATAGCTCTAAAAACTCAAGCGCAGCGAGAGTTTACCACATTTCCGATGCGAATTAGCCGCGGGCGAGCAGAGTGATCGGAGCCGGGATCGGCCGCCGGTAGCCGGCGCGCTCTGCGACGAGATCGAAGTGAGGAGAGCCCCAGTCCTCGACGAGGGCCGATTGGCCGTTCCATCGCACGCGTCGGTCCAGCTCCTTCACGTACGAGCGGCACCCTTTGCAGGCGATCACCACGAAGCCCTGGTCCTGGTCCCCAGGCTCGAGCCGCACCAGGTCCCGGCTGCTCTCGCTTCCGCAGAACGGGCACTTCATACGCGAGTAGAGCCAGGCGCCGCCGCAGAGATGACACGCCAGGCGCCTGCGGCCGTCCTCGAGCACATCGGAAAAGCCTGGAGGACCGCCGCAGAACGGGCACGCGCCGAGCCTCCACGCGTCCCCGTCCAGGTGGGGCCGCACGGAGGCGAAGTAGGCGTCGAGGGGCGGCCTCAGGCTGCCGTACGCGAGGAAGGTAACCAGCTCTGGGCCGAGGCCGGAAATTTCTTCGACCGCGCCCGTCCCGATTCGGCCCGGAGCCGGAAGCAGCGCTTCGGGTCCGATCGCGCCGCGATCCCACGCGCCGGCGAATCGATGCAGGGCGGGGCCCGCGTCTTCACGAAGCTCGGCCAGGCGCTCCATCAGCGCGCCGAGCAGATCTTCGAGCTCGTCGGCGCCGATCGCGACGGACGCCTCGGCCAGCAAGGGAACGCCCCTCTCCCAGCGCTGGCGGCACTCCGGCGCGCCCCACGCGAGCGGTGTCAGCCGCGCCGGGGACCACCGGGCCCAGTGATCGAGGATGTCGCCGTAGACGCCGAGCGTCGCGCGGAACGCAGGACGCCGCTCGAGCAGATCGTCCCACTCCGCCCTGAGGGTCACGCGGGCGAGCCCTTCGAGGGGAGGCGAAAAGACCAGGGGGTCCGCGCGGGCCCCCTGGAGGCCGAGCAACGGCGCCGGCTCAGACCTGGCCCGCCGCCATGATCAGAGTCTTCACCAGGAACCCTCCGACGAGGACCAGCACTGACATGACGGTGGTGAGCCCGACGGAGGGGCGCTTGAGCGCCACCAGGCCCAACAGCAGCGGAACGACGGAGCCGACCACGATGGCCCCGCCCCAGAAGAGCGTGCTGTAGGGGCCGCTGGTGATCAGCGTGAGGGCGCTCAGAGCTTGCGTCGAACCCGACGCTCGGACCGACCAGACGAACCCGATCACCGCGATCAGCTGGATCAGGAGCGCCAGCACGGTGGTCGTTGCGAGCCGGGCGATGCCGTCGCGGCTGCGGCGCCGGAGTGCGGCCAGCACCAGCGCGATGGCCGCGGCGCCCGACGAGCCGCCGACCGCCAGAAACAACGCGCCGAGCGTGTGGGCGTTGATCCAGAGCGGCCGCGACGTCGCGCCGAGGAGCACGCCGGGATATGCGGCCAGGAAGAATCCCAGGAATCCACCGATGACCCCGACGATGAGCTTGGGCGCGGACAGGTTTCGGGCCTTGCCCAGGTCCTCGAGCAGCGTGAGGAACGCCGCCAGGAACGCGGCGGTCGAGAAGCCGAGGAGGGCCCACGCCCCCATGCTCATCGGGGAGAGCGGGTTGAAGGTCAGCACCATGTTCATGAACCGGACCGGCACGCCGAGATCGACGATGAGAATCACCGGACACGGCAGGAGCGCGATCAGGGCCAGGTAGTATCCGACCCTCGTCACATCCCGGTATCGCCCGGAGTCGATGATCAGCGCCGCGGTGGCGATGACGAACGCGCCGCCCGCGAGGCCGCCCAGAAAGAAATAGACGTCGATGAGAAACGGCCAGTGCGCCGACTGGAGCAGCGCCATGCTTAGCCCTCCCCGCCCGGGCCGCGCTGACGGAAGGCGACCAGCGCCCCGAGGCCGACGAGCACGGCCGAGCCGATCGACAGCAGCGAGTCGACGAGGATGTTCTTCTGCGGGAGCTTCGGGTTCTCCGGCAGGCCGTAGGTCGTCGGCTTCGACAGGAGGAGGAAGAACGCGTTGAGGCCTCCCAGGAAGCCGGACGAGTCGGCGCCGTAGAGCTGCGCGTCCTTGAACCCCATCGCCTTCAGCGTCTCGACGCGCTTCTGCGCCTTCGGCACCAGCTCATCGCGGAAGCCGAACTGGATCGACTCGGTCGGGCACGCCTTGGCGCACGCCGGCCCGAGGCCGTTGTGGATGCGGTCGTTGCAAAATGTGCACTTCTTGGCCGTGCCGGTGTTCTCGTTGAAGCTCACCACGCCGAACGGGCACGCGGAGACGCAGTAGCGACAGCCGTTGCACACGTCCTGATTGATGTTGACCGTCCCGAACTGCGTCCGGTAGATCGCGCCCGTCGGGCACGCGTTCAGGCACCCCGCGTCGGCGCAGTGCTTGCACACGTCGGACATGAGCAGCCACGCCAGGTCGCCGGTGGGCTTGGGCTCCTCGATGAAGCGCACCAGCCGGAAGGTCTTGTCCGTGAAGTGGGTGTGGTTCTGGTAGGTCCCGGTCCAATCCGGTACCTCCAGGCCGAGCTCGTTCCACTGCTTGCATGCGACCTGACACGCGCGGCAGCCGATGCACAGCGACGTGTCGGTGAACATCGCCAGCGTGCGCGCCATGACTACACCACCCCCTTCTTCACGTTGCAGACGAAGGCCTTCGTCTCCTGGATGTAGACGTTGGGATCGCCGACGGTGGCGGAGAGGTCGTTGGTGATGTCACCCTTGCTGCCGGGCAGCTCTGCGATCCCGTTGTAGCCCCAGTGCCAGGGCACGCCGATCTGGTGCACCTTCTTGCCGTCGATGATGAACGGCTTGAGCCGGTGCGTCACCATCGCCCGCACGTGGATCTTGCCCCGCGGCGTCGAGACCGTGACCATGTCGCCGTTCTTGAGGCCGAGCTCGGCGGCCAGCTCGTGGCTGATCTCCGTGAAGTGCGAATAGTGCAGCTCCGCCAGCATCGGCAGGTACCGGGACATGACACCGGAGAGATGGTGCTCGGTCAGCCGGTAGGTCGTGATGACGTAGGGATAGTCGGGCGACCCGACGCCCGCCAGCTCGTTCTTCTGGTCGGGCACCTTCCAGATCTTCGCCACGGGATTGCTCTGTTGCTTCGACAACAGGTTTTTGACGGGCGACTCGATCGGCTCGTAGTGCTCCGGGAACGGGCCGTCGTTCAGCGGGCCGAAGAAGCCGCCCACCAGGTCCGTGCGCATGATGAACGGCTTGTCGCCGTTCTTGGCATCGGGGGCCAGGAAGGCGTTGAAGTCCGGCACGTCCAGGCCCACCCACTTGCCCTTCTTGTCGGGCACGTTGGAGGGCGCCTCCGGATCCCACCAGATGAGCTTCTTTTTCTCGCTCCACGGCTTGCCGGCGAGGTCGGCGGCCGCCCGGTTGTAGAGGATGCGCCGGTTCGCGGGCCATGCGAATCCCCAGCCGTGCCCGAGATAGTCCTTCTCGTCGGCCGGCTTCCGCGAGTTCGCCTTGTTGACGAGCTTTCCGTCCGGGCCTTCGACGGTGACGCCGGTGTAGATCCAGCAGCCTCCGGCCGTCGTGCCGTCGTCGGTCATATGCGCGAAGGTGTTGAGCGGCTGGCCTTTCCTGTAGGTGAGCTTGCCGTCCTTGTCGGTGATGTCCGCGGTCGCGTAGCCGTTGACCTCCTTGAGGACCTCGACCATGTCCGGCTCTTTGGGGTTGTCCCCGTACTTGAAGCTCGCCGCGAGGAATCCCTTGTCCCGCTCCTTCGTGGAGCCGGCATAGAGCTTCTGGAGCCGCTGCGCGAGCGTGCACACGAACTCGGCGTCCGAGGTCACGTCGCCGGGCGGGCTCGCCGCCTTCTCGTGCCACTGGATCAGCCGCATCGTGTTGGTCAGCGAGCCGTCTTTCTCGGCGGCCGGCGCGGCCGGCATGAAGAAGACCTCGGTCTTGACGTTCTTGGGATCGGTACCCGGCGCCTTCCACACCTCGGCCGTCTCGGTCAGGAAGATGTCCTTGACGACGAGCCAGTCGAGTCGCTGCATGGCGGTGCGGGCGAGCTTGGCGTTGGGGCCGCCGACCGCGGGGTTCTGGCCCAGGGCGAGGAAGCCCTTGATCAACCCGTTGTACATGTCCACGAAGATGTGCTGGTGGCTGTAGGCGTCCGCCGACGCGCGCTTGGGCAGCCACTGGTAGCCGAACTCGTTGTCCTTCGTCGCCGCGTCGCCGTAGAACGCCTTGAGCAGGCTCACGAAGAATTTCGGCTTGTTGACCCAGAACCCACCCTTCGGCGTCTCCTTCTCCATGTACGCCGTGAGGTCGGGGTGGATGTCTCGCAGCGGCTGCGCCATGTACCCGGGCAGCTCGTGGTAGAGGAGCTCGAGGTCCGTGGCCCCCTGGACGTTGGCGTGTCCGCGGAGCGCCGTGACGCCGCCGCCGGGCCGGCCGATGTTTCCGAGCAGGAGCTGCAGCATGCAGAGGGCGCGGATGTTCTCGACGCCGTTGGTGTGCTGGGTGAGATTGAGGGCGTAGGTGATGGTCCCGGTCTTCTCCCGCCCCGAGTTGGAGCAGAAGAGCTGGGCCACTTCCTCGAACTTCGCCTTCGGGATGCCGCAGACGCGCTCCACCATGTGGGGCGTGTAGCGGCTGTAGTGCCGCTTCATGAGCTGGAACACGGAGGCGGGGTCCCGGAGCGTTGGGTCGCGCTTGGGGTTCCCCTCGCCGTCGAGCTGGTACTTCCAGGAGGTCCGGTCGTAGGTCCCCTTCGCCGGGTCGAACCCGGTGAAGAGACCGTTGCCGTCCGTCGCCGTCTTGAACGCGGGGTCGATGAGGAAGGGCGCGTTCGTGTAGTGAACGACGTAGTCCTTGAAGTAGAGGTTGTTCTGGATCGCGTAGTTGATGAGGCCGCCGAAGAACGCGATGTTCGTGCCCGACCGGATCGGCACGTGGATGTCGGCGGCGGCGCTCGTGCGCGTGAACCGCGGGTCCACGTGGATGAGCTTCGCGCCGCGCTCCTTGGCCTTCATCACCCACTGGAACCCCACCGGGTGGTTCTCGGCCATGTTGGACGTGGCCATGATCACATCCGCGTTCTGGATGTCGATCAGGTTCGTCGTCATCGCCCCGCGACCGAACGTGGTCCCCAAAGCTGGGACCGTGGCGGAGTGTCAGACTCGGGCCTGGTGTTCGTGGTAGACGATGCCGAAGGTTCGGTTGAGCTTGGACAGGAGGTAGCACTCCTCGTTGTCGGCGCACGCCGATCCGAGCGAGGCGATCGCCTCCAGCCGGTTCACGGTCACCACGCGGCCTTCCTTGTCCTTCTCCTTCTCGATGAAGTACTGCTCGCGCGCGGCGTGGTAGCGCATGGCGATCTGGTCGTACATCCAGTCGAGCGGCTTCTCCTCCCATTTGTCCGACCCGGGCGCGCGGTAGAGCGCCTTCGTCGGCCGCAGGGGATTGTTGGAGAGCTGGATGGTCGCCGCGCCCTTGGGGCAGAGTCGGCCCAGCGTGTGCGGCGTGTCCGGGTCGCCCTCGATGTCGATGATCTTGTCGTCCTTGGTGTAGATCAACTGACCGCAACCGACCGCGCAGTACGGGCACACGCTACGGAAGGCCTTGGCCTCCTTGATCTTCAGGGAGGTGGCGGCGGCCTCGACCGGTGCCAGATCGACTCCCTTGCCCGCGACCGCGACCCCTGCAGCCGTCGCGCTCCCGAGCTTGAGAAAATCACGCCGGGACAAACTCATGGAGTTCCTCCTTGCAGCCCTTGCCGACGACTCTGTCGTCGACAGGCCTGGCTGGGGCCGGCGACCGGTCGCATCAGGAGCATCCGCGACGCGGCGCTTACCACTCCGGGCTGGTGAGCTCGTCCCACACGCGGCGCACGACGACGATCCGCTGGGGACTTCCCGTTTTTCCTTCGAGTTTGACGATGTCGCCAGGGTTGAGCGTCTGAAGGTCCGCGCTGATGCCCTGGTCAGAGACAACGAGGGTTTCCTTGGAGCACGACAGATCGGTGCAGGCTTCGGATTCCTCTTTGACCCGGACGCGCCCCGAGGCCTGGTCCACGGCTACGACGATCAGTCGGTTCTTCCGGAGGGACTCCGTCAAGCTTTGTGCCATCGCCTGGGTCCTCCTGGATGCGGGTGGGTAGTCACGGCATGCTAATGTGGTCAGATCAGAATTGTCAAGACGCGCTGCTCGCTAAGTGCCCGGCTTCGTGTGAAAAGTCTCTCCCGTGCCGGGCAGCGCCTTGCCTACCCGCTCTGCTCCGTGCGCGCATAGAGGGCAAGGCGCTCGTCGAGCAGCCTGCTCGCTTCCTCGGTCTGTGAGGCCTGAAGAAGCTCGACGATGCGGCGGCGGGTCGCCAGATCCACGATCGGGCCGTGCAGCAGGGGGTTGTAAAATTTACCCAGCTCGAGCAGGATCCTGTCGATTCGCGCTACGTCGTCCAGATGTGCCTGAGCCTCCTTGAAGAGCTCGACGGCGTAGTCGTCGCGCTTGCGAAACCGAAGCCCACGGCGGTGGCGCTCCGTCTCCGCCGCGTCGTCCCGGGCCTCGTCAGCCACGGGGCGCGACGACCTCCTCGCCGAGGAGCAGTCCAGCACCCGCGTAGAGATTCAGACCGTCACCGCGAACGTATCCGCACACCGTGATGTTGAGCTGCTCGGCCAGGCCCACCGCCATCTCGGTCGGCGACGTCCGCGAGGCCACGAGCGGGACGCCCATGCGGGCGGCCTTCAGAAGCATCTCGGAGGAGACGCGCCCGGTGGAGAGGAGGATGCGGTCCTCGGTCGGAATCCCGCGCAGCAGCGCCGCGCCCTTGATCTTGTCGACCGCGTTGTGCCGGCCGACGTCCTCGGCGACCAGCAGAAGGCGCTCGCCGTCGCTCAGGGCCGCCCCGTGGATGCCCCGCGAAGCCCGGTAGTGGACCGCGGCGGCGAAGAGATCCTTCATCCCGAGAGCGAGGGCCTCCGGGCGGACGCGCAGCGTCGAGGACAGCCGGGGGAAGAGTCGATGGTCGATGCGAAACGTGATCCCGCCGCCGCACCCTGAGGTGAGAATCCGCTCGGTCGGCAGCGTCACCGGGCCCGCGAGCGTGATCTCGGCCCGCCCGTCGACCGGCGAGACCTCGACGCGGCGGATCTCGTCGAGCCCGCTGATGACCTTTTCCATCCAGAGATAGCCCACCACCAGCGCCTCGAGGTCGATGGGCGAGCAGAGGAGCGTCAGGAATTTCTCGCCGTTCACGTAGAGGGTCAGGGGTTGCTCGCGAACGACTTCGCCGGCGATCTCGTCGCCGTGGTTGCCGCGGACCCTGATGTAGGTGCGCATCACCTGCTCACACGCGATTCTAGCGCGGATACAGGACCCGAACCAACGCGAGTCCGTGCGCGGGCGCCGTCGGGCCCGCGCGCGTGCGGTCGCGCGACGCGCGAACGGCGTCGAGCCAGTCGGCGTCGCGGGCGCCGCGTCCGACCGCGACCGCGCTGCCGACGATGTTCCGCGCCATGTGGTGCAGATAGCGATCCGCCGAGAGCAGCACCGCGAGCCGCTCCTTCCGGCGGATCACGTGGAGCGCCCGCACGACGCAGATCGGGTCCTTCGCGCGTCCCGGTGCGGCGCAGAACGCGCCGAAGTCGTGGCGGCCGCGGAGCCTCGCCAGCGCGCGCCGCATCGCGTCCGCGTCGAGCACCTGGGGGACGTGCCAGGCGTAGCGGGAGAGGAGCGGGTTCGCGACCGGGCCGTTGTCGATGAGGAACGCGTAGCGCTTGCCGGTCGCCGCGCGCCGCGCGTCGAAGCCCGCCGGCGCCTCGCGGGCGTCGAGAACGCGGATGTCGCGCGGAAGGTCGGCGTTGAGGGCGCCGCGAATGCCGGCGGCGGCGACGCGCGCCGTGGTCGTCAGCGACGCGACCTGCCGCAGGGCGTGCACGCCCGCGTCGGTCCGGCTGGCGCCCGTGACGCGGGTGTCCGCGCCGAACCGGCGGCGCGCCGCCTCGAGCAGGGCCCCCTGCACCGTGCGGGCGCCGGGCTGGACCTGCCAGCCGTGATAGTCGGTGCCGTCATAGGACAGCACCAGACGGAAGGTCAAGCGGCCCGGCGCTATCGCGGCGGCGGGTGGCGCCCCGGGCTGCGTGCCGGGACGAAGGTGAGCCAAACGACCGCGACCAGCAGGAAGAGAATGATGTCGATCGCGATCTCCCACGAGAACCCGGGCAGCACGGCCGGCGCGACCTGGCGCTTGAGCCAGTCCTGGCGCTCGAAGTCTTTCGGCTCGTAGTACGCCGGGTCGTAGCCGCGGACGGCGTCGACGAACCGCACGACCAGCGGCACCGCGACGTACGCGACCACCACGATCGTGAAGAACACCGCCAGGTGGAAGCGCTCGTGGCGGCCGAAGCGACGGTGGTAGTAGCGGCGGAGGGACATCACCGCCGGCCGCTCCGGGTCTGCGGCCGGCCGGCGGACGGCCGCCTAGGACCGGAGCAGCAGCTCGGCGATCTGGACGGCATTCGTGGCCGCGCCCTTGCGCAGCTGGTCGCCGACCACCCAGAAGCTCAGTCCGTTGGGGCTCGAGAGATCTTCGCGGATCCGGCCGACGAAGCAGTCGTCCTGCCCCTCGACCGCGATCGGCATCGGGTAGCGCTGCTGGGCGGGGTCGTCCCAGAGCTTGAGACCGGGGAACTGCTCGAAGAGATCGCGGGCGCGTCCGGCGGTGATCTTGACCTCGGTCTCGGCGGTGACCGCGACCGAGTGTGAGGTGAAGACCGGCACCCGCACCGTGGTCGGCGCGACGCGGAGCCCCGGCGCCTCGAGGATCTTGCGCGTCTCGTTCACGAGCTTCATTTCTTCGGCGGTATAGCCGTCGGGCCCGAACCGGTCGATCGCCGGGACGAGGTTGAAGGCGATCTGATGCGGGAAGTGCCGCGCGACCATGGCCTCGCCCCGCGCCCACGCGAGGGTCTGCTCGCGCAGCTCGGCGATGCCGTTGACCCCCGCGCCGGAGACCGCCTGGAAGCTCGTCGCGATCACGCGTGTGAGCCGTCCGGCGTCGTGCAGCGGCTTGAGCGGCATCACCGTCACGATCGTCGTGCAGTTCGGGCACGCCAGGATGCCGTGATGGTGACGCGCCGCGTGCGCGTTGATCTCGGGGACGACCAGCGGCACGTCCGGGTCCATCCGGAACGCGTTCGACTTGTCGATCACGGTCGCGCCGGCCTTGACGATCATCGGCGCGTACTCCTTCGACTGCGCCGAGCCGGCCGAGCAGAAGGCGATCTCCACGCCCTTGAACGCCGCCGGCTCGATCCGGCGGATCGTGATCGGCTCGCCGCGAAAGGTCACGGTCTTGCCGACCGAGCGCTCCGACGCGAACGCGCGGAGCTCGCGCACCGGGAACTTTCGCTCCTCAAGGATCCGCAGCGTGGTCTGCCCGGCCGCGCCGGTGGCGCCCACCACCGCGATCGAGAGTCCGGAAGCCATCAGTACTGCCGCTCCAGCTCGCGCACGATCAGGTCTCCCATCTCCCGGGTGCCGGTGGCCTTCGCCCCCCGCGCGACGATGTCGGCGGTGCGGTGCCCCTGCTCGAGCACTCGGAGCACCGCGTGCTCGACCCGGTCGGCGTCCTTCTCCATGTTCAGCGAGTACCGCAGCAGCATCGCCGCGGAGAGGATGGCCGCGATCGGGTTCGCGATGCCCTTGCCGGCGATGTCCGGCGCGGTGCCGTGGACGGGCTCGTAAAGCCCGACCGACCCACCGAGCGAGGCCGAGGGCAGCATGCCCATCGATCCGGCGAGAATCGCGGCCTCATCGGACAAAATATCACCGAAGGTGTTCTCGGTCACAATCGTGTCGAACTGCGTGGGCCGGTGCACCAGGGCCATCGCGCAGTTGTCGACCAGGACGTGGTCGAGCGTCACGTCCGGATACTCCTGCCCGACGCGCGTCACCACCTCGCGCCAGAGCTGCGAGACGACCAGGACGTTCACCTTGTCGACCGAGGTCAGGCGCTTGCGGCGCTTGCGGGCCACGTCGAATCCGACCCGGGCGATCCGCTCGACCTCGCGCGAGGTGTAGGCCATCGTGTTGATCGCGCGGGCCCCCCCGTCGGCGAAGCGCTCGACGCCGCGAGGTTCGCCGAAGTAGAGGCCGCCCGTCAGCTCGCGGATGACCATGAGATCCGTCCCCTCGACGATCTCACGCTTGAGCGGCGAAGCGTCGACGAGCATCGGAAAGCACTTGGCCGGTCGGAGGTTGGCGTAGAGGTCCAGCTCCTTGCGGATGGCCAGGAGGCCCCGCTCGGGTCGCTGCTCGTGTGGCACGTCGTCCCACTTCGGGCCGCCGACCGCGCCGAAGAGGATCGCGTGGGCCGCGCGGCACAGCTCGAGGGTCCCCGGGGCCAGCGGCTTGCCCGTCGCGTCGATGGCCGCGCCGCCCACCAGTCCGCGCTCGAACTCGAACGAGGCCCCCGTTCCTTTGCCCACGGCTTGGAGCACGCGGATGGCCTCGGGCGTCACCTCCGCGCCGATTCCGTCCCCCGGCAGGACCGCGATCCGATACGTCGCCATCACCTGGCCTCCACGATGTTAAGGCGCGCCTTAGGGGCCGACTTCCTTCATTCGCTGGGACGACGGCTGAGCGATCCGGTTCAGGGCGCTGAGATACGCGCGGGCGCTCGCCTCGATGACGTCCGTCGAGGAGCCCTTGCCCGACACGAACGTGCCGTCGAAGTCGATCTTCATCGAGACCTCGCCGATCGCGTCCTTGCCCGACGTGGCGGAGCGCAGCGAATAGTCCTGGAGCCGGCCCTTGAGGCCCGTGATGGCGTCGATGGCCGCCAGGACCGCGTCGACCGGCCCGTCGCCCACGCCCGAGTCCTGGAACGTCTGCCCTTCCTTCTTCAGGCGTACGGTCGCCGACGGCACGACCCCGGTGCCGCTGATGACGTGGAGATAGTCGAGCTCGTAGAGCGGCGCCACGCCCTGGGTGGCCTCGTCGGTGACGATCGCCATCAGGTCCTCGTCGTAGACCTCCTTCTTGCGATCGGCGAGGTCCTTGAACGCCTTGAAGGCCCGATCGAGCTCGGAGCCGGCCAGCGAGAAGCCGAGCTCCTTGAGCCGCGACGCGAGCGCGGCCCGCCCGGAGTGCTTGCCGAGGACGAGCTTGTTCGACGGACGCCCGATGTCCTCCGGGCGCATGATCTCGTAGGTCAGCTTCTCCTTGAGGACCCCGTCCTGATGGATGCCCGCCTCGTGGGCGAACGCGTTCTCGCCGACGATGGCTTTGTTCGGCTGCACGTGGATGCCCGTGATGTGGGAGAGCAGCCGAGAGGACTTGAAGATCTCCTCGGTCCGGACGCGCGTCTCGATCCCGAAGAAGTCCTTCCGCGTCCGGAGCGCCATCACGATCTCCTCGAGCGACGCGTTACCCGCGCGCTCGCCGATCCCGTTGATGGTGCACTCCACCTGCCGGGCCCCGTGCATGAGCGCGGTCAGCGAGTTCGCCACCGCCTGACCGAGGTCGTTGTGGCAGTGGACGGAGACCACGACCTTGTCGATCCCCTGGACTTTCTCGCGGATCCGGGCGATGCGCTCGCCCCACTCGCGCGGGATCGCGTAGCCGACGGTGTCGGGGATGTTGATCGTCCGCGCGCCGGCCTCGATCACCGCCGACAGGACGTCGCACATGTAGTCGAAGTCGGAGCGCGACGCGTCCTCCGGCGAGAACTCCACGTCCTCGCAGTACGCGCGTGCGTGACGGACCGCGTCGACCGAGGCCTTGAGCACCTCGGCCCGCGACTTGCGCAACTTGTACTTCAGGTGGATGTCGGAGGTCGCGACGAACGTGTGGATGCGCGGCTTGCGCGCGTACTTCACCGCCTCCCAGCAGCGGTCGATGTCGACCAGGCCGACGCGCGAGAGGCCGCAGATCGACGGCGCGTTGTCCAGGGTGCCGACCTGCTTGGCCACCTCGCGGGTCGCCGCGAAGTCCTCGTCGGAGGAGATCGGGAAGCCGGCCTCGATGACGTCCACTTGCAGACGGGCCAGCTGCCGGGCCATCTCGAGCTTTTCCATCGTGTTCATGGAGAAGCCGGGCGCCTGCTCGCCGTCCCGCAATGTCGTGTCGAAGATGATGACGCGGTCCATACGTCCTCCTAAGGCGATTGCTTGCTGGCCAGCTCGGTCGGCGCCAGGAGCGAACGCCCGACAATCAGGCGCCGCACCGGTCCGGAAAGCGCGTAGCCGGTGAAGAGCACGAAGAGAAACAGGTCGTGCTTGGTGGCCACGATCATGATCGCGAGAACGACCACCAGGAGCGTCTGCAGCGGCCGACGCCGCACGAAGTCGACTTCCTTGAAGCTCCAGTAGCGGAACGTGGAGACCATCAACAGGGCCAGGACGCCGGCCGCGACCGCGAGCGCGATCTGAACCCAGCGCTCCGAGGGCTCGTCGCCGAGCAGCACGATACTCCCGGCGATCACCCCGGCGGCCGCGGGCGTGCTGAGCCCGATGAAGAAGCGCCGATCGACCGTGCCGGTCTGCACGTTGAAACGCGCGAGCCGCAGCGCGCCGCAGATCACGAACAGAAAGGCGCCGAACCACGCCGGGCGGCCCAGATCCTTGAGGGCGAAGGAGTACACGAGAAAGGCCGGCGCCACGCAGAAGGAGACCACGTCCGCCAGCGAGTCGAACTCCACCCCGAACTGGGTGGTGGCCTTCATCAGGCGCGCGACCCGGCCGTCGAGCAGATCCATGACCATCGCGACGAAGATCGCCAGCGCCGCGTCGGAGAAACGCCCCTCGACCGTGAGCAGGAGCGCGAAGAAGCCGCAGAAAAGGTTGCCGGTGGTGAGGAGGCTCGGCAGGAGGACGATGCCGCGGCCG
>Ga0137403_10000992_pt1 | contig 36089 bp, 39 predicted proteins | sample CZOMad2_1_16fung_FD_122057 | JGI IMG/M metagenome (GOLD analysis project Ga0137403, IMG submission 122057) | Vadose zone soil fungal communities from Angelo Coast Range Reserve, California, USA - CZOMad2_1_16fungal (Hybrid Assembly) | ecosystem: Environmental > Terrestrial > Soil > Vadose zone... | reverse complement strand
GGCGACCAGTCCTTCGCCGACATCATGCAGATCAAGCAGAACGCCAACCGCGCCGCCAACCTGGTGCGCCAGCTGCTCGCCTTCTCGCGCCAGCAGACGCTGCAGCCGCGCATCGTCAACATCACGGACGTGCTGGCCGAGCTGTCGCACCTGCTGCGCCGCCTGATCGGCGAGAACATCGAGCTGCGCATGGTGCATGGCCGCGACCTCGCGCAGGTGAAGGTCGATCACGGCCAGCTCGAGCAGGTCATCATCAACCTCGCCGTCAACGCCCGCGACGCCATGCACACCACCGGCGGCACCCTCACCATCCGCACCGAGAACGCCGTGATCGTGAAGCCGGTGACCCGCGGCGACGAGACCATGCCGCCCGGCACCTATGTATTGGTGCAGGTGATCGACACCGGCCACGGCATCCCCGGCGACATCATCGACCGCATCTTCGAGCCGTTCTTCTCGACCAAGGAGGTCGGCTCCGGCACGGGCCTCGGCCTCTCCACCGTCTACGGCATCGTCAAGCAGACCGGCGGCTTCATCTTCGTCGATTCGAAGGCGAAGCAGGGCGCCACGTTCTCGATCTACCTGCCGAAGCACGTGCCGTCGGCCGCCGATGCGCAGAAGGCCGAGCCTGCCGCCGATTCCGGCCGGACCGTGGACGACACCGGCATCGGCACCGTGCTGCTGGTGGAAGACGAGGACGCCGTGCGCCTGTTCGGCGCCCGCGCGCTCCGCAACAAGGGCTACAAGGTTCTGGAAGCCCGCAGCGGCGAGGCGGCGCTGGAGATCATGGCCAGCCACAAGGACCCGGTCGATCTCATCATCACCGACGTGGTGATGCCGCGCATGGACGGCCCGACCCTCATCAAGGAAGTGCGGCAGAAGCAGCCGAGCCTCAAAGTGATCTTCATCTCCGGCTATGCCGAGGATAACTTCCGCCGCCGCCTCGACATGGATTCCGACATCCACTTCCTGCCCAAGCCGTTCTCGCTCAAGCAGCTGGCGGGCAAGGTGAAGGAGGTCATGCGCGAGGGGAGCGCGTAAGCCCTTCCCGGTGTCGATCATCGGCTCGCACTCCGCGAGGCGATCTCTGCGATCTTCTCCGCGATTTAGACAGTTCCTTCACCGTTGGCATCGCGGCCTGACGGGCCCCGATGCCGCGCTGTCCGATGAGGTCATAAAAAGTACTGTCGCTAGGCCGTAGAGCGCGCCACCGGGCAATACCCGGCACTAAACGGAAGCGCCGTTCGGCTGCGCCGATGGATGTTGCCACGAATTCGAGACCCCCATGATCCCGGTCTCATCGTCGCCAGGCAGATCGGACGTCCAATTCACCCCTGCTGTGACGCCCGTCACTTGTGGACGCGGACATTCGTGAATAGGCTGCGGGCAAAAGCGTCGCGGGATGCAAAGGCAGCATCGGAGGTCGCGCCATGCCGGGAATAGTCATCAGGATCATCGATACGAGGGTCGGCCGATCGTTCAAGAATCCAACGCAATTTGACTTCGCCTGCGGTGCGGAAACGCGGATGAACGACTTGTTCGCCGAAATCAAGAAAAAATGCGGCGCCAGAAAAATCGGGTCACTTCAAATTCTCTCGCACGCAATCTATGAGCCGGAGTCGACAATCAAATCGCCAGAGAACAAGGAGGGGATCATCGAGCGGTTCGGGTTCGGCGTGAGTTTCTGCAGCGAAGGCATCAATGAAGGAACGGCCGGCAACTTCTCCGCCTTTAGAGGCATGTTCGCCTCGGCGCGCGGAATCTTCCTGCAGGGCTGCGGAGTTGCGGCGACCTCTACGGCGCTCAAAGGCGTCGGTCACCTGCACTTCGTTAAGGTCGGCGACGGCGCGGCGTTGTGTCAAAAGATCGCCGACGCTGCCGGCACCGGCGTCGTCGCGTCGTCAGATCCGCAACCCGGACCCTGCGACGTGGAGACGCGGACCTATAAGGTGAGGAGTGGCTACGACGTAAAGATCATCGAAGAGACAGGCCCGCCGATGAATTGCGAGGCCGGCCCCTGGAATGGCAACGTCTGGTTGTTCTCGCCCAAAGCAAAGGCGCCAACGAAGATTCAGTGACGTCTGGATGAACTCAAGGGTCGGCACCGATCGTCAGGCCGTCCCGGCTCGCCCGCCGGACGAGTGAGCGGAGCCGGAGTGTGCCGGCGTGGTGCGGTTCGGCGTTGAGAAACGGTGGTATTGCGCCCGACCGGACCGGCGTTCACGCCGCTCGCTCGACCGCGATATCCTCCCCTACCGTGAAGTGCCGCTTGCGGAGCTCGTCGAAGAACGGCAGCACCGGGAAGTATTCCTCGGGCCCCCACACGCCCGGCTTCATCGGCGTCTCCAGCATGAGCTTCACGCCGATCGAGAGGCCCATGGAGGTTCCGGGGTCGGAGTAGCCGGCGTGGGCAGGGTGAGGGCTGCCGATGACCGCGCAGTTGAGCGTGGCGGGCTTGCCGTTGCGCGTACCTTCGCCGATGGCGAGATGCAGCTCGTGAATCTGCGGCTCTGGAATCAGGTGGCCGTTGCGCACAATGTTGCGCTTGATCAGCGCGTCCAGGTAGTCCGCGGGTTTGATGGAGGTCCCGCCGATCTCCAGCGCATCCTCGAAATCGCCGAAGCCGGCCTTGCAGAGGGCCACCCAGGCCTCGTGCTCGCGCGCCGGCAGATGCAGCTTCCAGGTGAACTCGCGGATGCCTTTGTCGCGGATGCCCGCGGCGAACGGCACGGTCAGCGGCTCGGAATGCTGCGTGTGCATGAACTCGGTCTTGCCCCAGGGCGGCGGCAACAGCAATGTCTCCCGTCCGCTCTGCGGCGGCATCGCCGTGAGCTTGCTGCCGAGAAACTGCTGCGACGGATTGGCATATTCCGCCAGCACCGTGCGCAGGCTGTAGGGCGGCACCAGCACCGGGCTCTCGGGCGCCAGGTTCTCGGCCGCCCAATAGAGGTTGATGCGGTCGATGGTGTCGAGCCGCTCCGCCACCGCCTTGCACAGCATGTTCGAGATCCCGGGATCGGCGCCGAGGCCGAGCACGGCGGCGACGCCGGCCTGCTGCCACGCCGCATGCCGCTTCTTCTGCTCGACCGTGAAGACGCCGAGGCCGCCATAGTCCACATAGGGTTTGCGCGCCGCCAGGCAGGCCTCGAAGATCGCCATCTGGTGGCCGAGCAGAGTCGGCACCGCGTTGATGCAGAAGTCGGCCTGCTGCAGCAGCGTTGCGAGTTGGTCGCGATCGCGCACGTCGAGGCTCACGGGCCGCAGGCGCTGATCACCGATCTGCCGTGCGAGCGCTTCGCAGCGTTCAACCGATTGGTCCGCGATCACGATTTCGCTGATACGCGTGTGCAGCGGCGATGCCAGATCGCGCACGGTCCCGCTCGCCATCGCCCCGGCGCCGCCGACCACCAGAATCTTCATGGTCTTGCTGTCCTTGTTGGAGTCGGTCTCGTTCCACATCTGCGGCCGCTGCGGGAGAGGCGGGCGATCCCGCGACACGCGCGCCTCCCAACCAAGCCGATTGCCGACAGGGGTGTCAAGAACCGGGAGCTTTGATCTTTCGAGCAATTCGTCGAGCGCTTGCAAATCATGCCGGGTGTTCACTCCGGCTTAAGGTGAGCGGCGTAGAAATGATACATGGCGATCCGTACGCCCGCCTTTGCCGTCAGGCGGTAACGTTTGCGGAGGGCTCGCAATTTCGCGGCTGGGCCGCGTCCCGACGGTGCTGCGTGACTGCCGATTGCGGGTTACGAGAATTTACACGACCGACATCACTCGATTGCCGGCCCGTGTTCTCCTGTGCTCCCGATCGGCACGATCGATGGTGGGCGACGGTGGCGAAATTCGTGGAGCGGCGAACATGACAAGGCGCGACCATGATCCAAGAGCGTGGTTCGGCGCCATCGGGTTATTGTTGGCCGCGATTGTCCTGCTGGTGATTTGGATATTCCAGTGCACGTATCGTGCGGCGCAGCGTCGCGCGCTTGCCGGGTTGGATGACGACCTGTTGCGCGATGTCGGCCAGATCCAGGTTCGGGTTCGCGCCGAGGTCAGGAAGTCCGCTGGGCGGGCATGACGGATATCGCGGCCGACCTCGACCGGCCGCTCGACCCGACGTGGCGCCAGGCGGCAGTCCCCGTCGCCGGCCTCACGAGCCGCGAAACGCCTCGTAATCCTCGATGACCTGTTCCGCGGCCGCGACCGCGGCGCGGTGGAGCCAATTCTTCGGCAGCTTGGCCAAGGATTTCACCAGCTGCGCCGCCGTTCCCGCCGTGCCGCGGTGGATGTTCGCCAGCTCGCGCCCCATGGCCTGCAACAGGTCTTGCTGATCGGTCACGTCCTCGATCTCGGCGATCTCGATCTTGCGGGCTTCGGGGGAGAGGCGGCGGACGACCCAACGGTCGGACAGGCGCAGATGCGGATCGCGGGCCCGAAAGCCGAGCGCCTCGATCCGCCGGTACTCGGCGAGCGGATTGGCGATGCCGGTCCGCGGCATGCACAGGGCCGAGGGCGTCGCCGCCTTCGCCTCGCGCGCCACCAGGCCGCCATACCAGGTGCCGACCGCGACGTAGCGCGGCAGTCCGAGGCTGCCGAGGCCCGCCCGCCGCCAATATACATGCACGTTCGCCGTGCCGGATGGCAGGCAGGTGAGCAGCAGGTCGTGGAGCGACGGATCCAGGCTCCTCGCCCTCACCTCGCCGTCCTGGCGGATCTTCTGCCATTCGCGCACGGCGTCCTTGCCCGTCACGATCGCCAGGTTACGCAGCATCGGATAGTTGTCTTCGAGAACGAACGGCTCGGGCTGTCCGCCGAGCCCCTGCTTGTATCCTGCCGCGATCGCGGCGACCGCGGCCTTGCCGGAGAGGCCCGGCCTCTTCTGTTTCCTGCGCTGTTTCGAATCCTCGAGCAGGGCGCTCGCCGCCAGCCGCACGAGATCGCTGGTGAACGGCAGCTCGCCCGCCTCGTCGAAATCGTTGATGCCCCAGACGAGGCGGCCTTCGTCATCGCGCCAGGTTCCGTAGTTCTCCAGATGAATGTCGCCGACGCAGAGAACCCTCGGCACCTGCAGGATGCGAGGTTCGACCGCCTTGAGGCAATGGGGCCAGCGGAAGAACGTCCCGCGCAGGAACGCGAACGCGCTCTCGCGCATCTTCTCGTCCTTGCGCGCGAGTCCTTTGCGGTCGAGCCGGCAATAGCCGGACAGCCATTTCTCGTGGCGCCTGGCGGCCTTGCGAAAGGAATCCTCCCGCTTTCCCATCGAGGCCCCCGCTCTCGGACGCTCTCGTCCGCCCTCAGCGCGACGCGTGGAGTGGCGGCACCTTGTTGCGCCACGGACGCGCTTCCTCCAATGCCGCCGCCAGCTGGATCAGCACATGCTCTTCGGCCGGCCGCGCGCCCAGTTGCACGCCGATCGGCAGGCCGCTCGAATGCCAGGCAAGCGGCAGCGAGATCGCCGGCTGGCCCGCGACGTTGTAGGGAAAGCAGAACTGAACCGGCCGGTCGGAGAAGGGAAGATAATCCTCGGCCGGGATGTCCGCGCGGCCCTGGTTGTAGAGCCCATGCGGCTCCGAGACCAGCGCGGTCGTGGGCGACAGCCACACGTCGTGGCGCGCGAAGAATTCCCCCATGCGCCGGCGCAAGCTGTTCATGTAGGCGAGCACGTCCTGGAAGCCGTGGGGATCGAGCCGCTTCGAGAACTCGTAGATCTTGAGCGTCACCGGCTCCAGCGTGTGCGGCCCGATGGTGCGCCCCAGCTTGGCCGCGATCTCCTCGAGCCGGCGGTCGAAGCCGAAGAACCACAGGCTCAGCATCTGCCGGCTGGCCTCCTCGCCGTCGAACGGCAGGCTGTCCTCGCTCACCTCATGCCCCATTTCCGCCAGCAGCGCCGCCGTCGCCGCCACCGCGGCCGCCACCTCGGGATCGACCGGTCCGTTCATCAGCGGCTTCGCCGACCAGGCAATCCGCAGGCGTGGCGCCGGCTTGCCGACGAACGCGCGGTAGGGCTCCGCCGGCCGCGGAATGACGAAGGGATCGCCGGGCTGCGGAATGGCCAGGCAGTCGAGCATGGCCGCCACGTCGCGCACCGTCCTCGTCTGCACGAAGTTCATGGCGAGGCCGAAGCCGCCCTCGTCGAGCGCCGGGCCGAAGGAGACGCGGCCGCGCGAGGGCTTCAGCCCGACGCCGCCGCACCAGCTGGCGGGAATCCGGATCGAGCCGCCGATGTCGGAGCCATGCGCGATCGGCACCATGCCGGACGCCACTGCCGCCGCGCCGCCGCCGGTCGAGCCGCCGGCCGAGTAGCCGTGACGCCAGGGCGTCGAGGTGTTGCCGTAGAGCGCGTTCTCCGTGGTGCCGGCGATCGAATATTCCGGCGCGTTCGAACGCCCGAGCACGTTCACCCCGCTCGCCCGCAGCATCTTGATGAGGTTGCTGTCACCGATCCCGATCATGCCCTGGCACAGCCGGCTGCCGTTCTCGATCTTGCGGCCGCGCTCGTGGCCGCCGACGTCCTTGATCAGGAACGGCACGCCGCGGAACGGGCCGTCGCCGAGGCTCGCCTCGTCGAGCCCGCCGATGCGGTCGTCATAGGTCTCGACGACCGCGTTGACCTGTGGGTTGACCGCCGCGATCGCCTGCGCCGCCGCCGCCGCCAGTTCCTTCGGCGTGACGTCCCGCTTGCGCACCAGCTCGGCCAGGCCGAGCGCGTCGTACGACGCGTATTCCTTCAGATTCATCATCCTCACGCCCGCCACTTGATCGAGCAGCCCATGCTCGGCGTCTGCTCCCTGGGCGCCGTGCCGGTCTTGGCGATCTGGCGCATGGCCTCCAGCAGTTCATGCTTCGCACCGGGCTTTTGCTTCAGGCCGGCGGCCATCTCGTACATGCGGCCGCGATAGCGCAGCGTCAGGTCCTTGTCGAAGCCGAAGAAATCGGGCGTGCAGACGGCGCCGTAGGCGCGCGCCACCGCCTGCGTGCGGTCGATCAGATAGGGGAAGCCGAAGCCGCGCTGCCTGGCGAAGGCCTTCATGTTGTCGAAGGAATCGTCGGGATAGGCCTCGGTGTCGTTCGGCATGACGGCGACCGCGGCGACGCCGTCGGCGGCGAGTGCGGCCGCGTCCTTCACGACGTCGTCGATCACCGCCTTCACATAGGGGCAGTGGTTGCAGATGAACATCACGAGCGTGCCCTTCGGCCCCCGGAGATCGGCCAGCCGATGCTTCCTGCCGTCGGTGCCCTCCAGTTCGAACGCGTCCGCCTGCCAGCCGAACGCCCGGGTCATTGCGGCTGCTTCCGCCATGGCTGCTCCTCCATCGCTCGCATTGAGGCGCAAGGCTATGGCGGGAGCCGCGCCGCGTCCAGGGGCGTGCGACAGGATCGTGCGGGAATAAATCATGCGCGCCGCCGTCTACCAACGAAACGGGGTGGAGCAGCCTTGGGCCGGATCACTGTTGTGTCATTTCTGTTGCTGCTGGGACTGGCGGGCTGTTCGACCTCCCGCGAGACCGAGCCGGCGCGCACGGCGACCGAGCAGTTGATGATCTCCACCGCGGTCGACCGCGCGCTCGATCGCCTGAACCTGAAGATCCCCGCGGGCACCAAGCTGTGGGTCGATGCGGCGGAGTTCGACGGCTACGACCAGAAGTATGCGGTCGGCGCCATCCGCGACCGCCTGCTGCGCGAAGGCGCGCATCTGGTCGCCGACCGCGGCCAGGCCGACGCCGTGGTCGAGATCCGCGCCGGCGCGCTCTCCACCGATTCCGACGATCTCCTCATCGGCGTGCCCAGCATGGTGCTGCCGCTTCCCCTGGCGGGCGCGGCCAAGACGCCCGAACTGGCCCTGGTGAAGAAGAACCATGATGAGGGCGTCGCCAAGATCGGCATCACCGCCTACGACGCCAAGACCGGCGCCCTGGCGCCGTACTCGCCGGTCGAGCCGATCTACGGCTTCTCGAATCGCACGCGCTGGGTCGTGCTGTCGCTCATCGGCTGGACCCGCAGCGATCTGTTGACGCAACCGGACGACAAGTAGCGGCGCGGCAGGTCGAGCCGGCGCACCTTCGACCGGCGGCCGAGATCGATCAAATGCCGGTGAAATTGCCGGCGCATTTCCGCCAATAAGAGTCAGTTACGATCGCTTTACTTTGGGGCGGCAGAATGCTGATACGCCCGGGTGCAGGACGGCTTTGCCGCCCCCCGCGCGCGAGGAGACGCGGCCAATGACTTCGAAGACCGTTCGCATCATGATCGTCGATGACGACCAGGACCTGGCGGAAAGCCTGGCCGACCTGCTGAAGGTCTTCGGCTACGAGGTCACCGTCGCCAACAACGGCAAGGATGCGCTGCAGCGCGCGGAGGCCTCCGACTTCGACGTCACCTTCATGGACGTGCGGATGCCCGTCATGAACGGCGTGGACAGCTGCCTTGCCATCAAGAAGATCAAGCCGCAGGCCCGCATCGTCATGATGACCGGCTTCAAGGAGCCGATCCTGGCCAAGGCGACGGCGGCCGGCGCCGAGGGCCCGCTGCAGAAGCCGTTCAGCCCCGAAGACATGCTGCACGCCGTCGAGAAGGTCGCCTGAGGCGGCGCGCCGCCGCTTTCTCTACCATCGGTCCCGGCCGGCGATAAAAGCAGTCGCCACGGCCGCTCGTCCCCACTAAATATCTCCGGTCACCCGAAGCGGCGCTCCCGCCGCGTTCGTCGCTGGAGGTATCAATGGCAAGCGGATTCTCATCCTGGCGCGGCTTGGCGCCGCATTTCCTCAGTGTCCTGCGTCTGATGGCCGGGCTCCTGCTCCTGGAGTACGGCACCATGAAGATCCTGCATCTTCCGTACGCCGAATACTTCGCCAATGTCGCTCCGTTTTCGCTGATCTGGTTCGCCGGTCTGCTTGAGCTGGTCGGCGGCGCCCTGGTCGCCGTTGGCCTGTTCACGCGCTGTGCCGCCTTCGTCCTCTCGGGTGAGATGGCATTCGCCTATTTCATCGGCCACGCGCCGCACGGCTTCTATCCCGCCCTCAACGAGGGCATCCCGGCGGTTCTCTTCTGCTTCGTCTTCCTCTATCTTTCGGCCGCCGGCGGCGGACCCTGGAGCCTGGACCGCATCATCCGCAAGGTCGGCTGAGCGGCGCCGCGCTCATGCCCCGCCCGATCATCATCGACAGCGATGCCGGCCAGGACGATGCCGTGGCCATCCTGCTGGCGCTGGCTTCGCCGGCGGAGCTGGAGGTGCTCGGCATCGTGGCGGTGGCCGGCAACGTGCCGCTGGCGCTGACCCAGCGCAACGTCCGCATCGTCTGCGAGCTGGCCGGGCGGCCGGACCTGCCGGTCCATGCCGGCTGCGAGCGTCCGATGCAGCGCGACCTCGTGACCGCCGAATACGTCCACGGCAAGACCGGCCTCGACGGTCCGGTCCTGCCGGAGCCGACCATGCCGCTGCAGCCGCAGCACGGCGTCGACTACCTGATCGAGACCCTGCGGCGGGCCGCGGCCGGCGCCATCACGCTCTGCACCCTGGGGCCGCTGACCAATATCGGCATGGCGCTGGTGAAGGCCCCCGACATCGTGCCGAAGGTGCGGGAGATCGTGATGATGGGCGGCGCCTATTTCGAGGTCGGCAACACGACGCCGGCGGCCGAGTTCAACATCTACGTCGACCCCCACGCCGCCGATCTCGTGCTCCGCAGCGGCATCCCCGTCACGATGATTCCGCTCGACGTCTCGCACAAGGCGCTGACCACGCCGCCGCGCATCGCCCGCCTGCGCGCGCTCGGCACGCGCTGCGGCCGGGCGACGGCCGAGATGCTCGAGTTCTTCGAGCGCCACGACGTCGAGAAATACGGCGCCGACGGCGGCCCGCTGCACGATCCCGGCGTCATCGCCTATCTCCTGCGGCCGGACCTCTACAGCGGCCGCAAGGTGAACGTGGCGATCGAGACCGCGAGCCCGCTCACCCTCGGCATGACCGTCGCCGACTGGTGGCGCGTCACCGACCGGCCGCCCAATGTCCAGTTCATGAACGACGTCGACGCCGATGGTTTCTACGATCTGCTGACGGAGCGCATCGCGACGCTGCCGTAGCGCAGAAGGGGACGGCTCTCAGAAGTGCCCGGCTAAGGTGTTTGGCTCGCCTCTCTCAATTGTCATTCCCGCGAAAGCGGGAATCCAGGGCAACCGCGCCGTCGCCTGCCCTGGACCCCCGCTTTCGCGGGGATGACAGCCGAGAGGAAACGCGGGCAATGGGAGTTCAATCTTATCCCAGCGCTGGTGCAGATGGCCCTCATCTCCACAGCTTCCCCGCCGCCTCGATGACGATGTGCGCAACCTCGCCGGGCGCCTTCGTGGTGGTGTCGATGTCGATCACGTTGGCATGGCCGGGATCGAACACCGGCGCGATGGCATTCGTGCGCGCGGCCTCGGGATCCATTTCCTTCATCCTCGATCGGCGCTCCGGCGACAGCACGCGGCGCGCCAGCTCGTCCGGCGCGCAGCTCAGGCGCGCCACGATCATGCGCGCGCCGCGCCGCTCCGCAGCCGACAGGATTTCGCGGCAGGTGCCGGCATCGCTGGGATCGTCGCTCGCGGCATGGGTGAAGACGAAATTCCAGTCTCGCGGCGACAGCGTCCCGATCGTTTCGAGCACGGCCGAACGCACTTTGCCGACCTGCTGCCAGACCTGGGCGGGGAGGGGAGTCCGGCCGTCCTGTTCGATCAGCGCGAAGATCGGATTGATCGAATAGTGGTTGTCGACCAGCTTCGCCGCGGTGCGCTCCGCGATGATCCTGCCGACCGTATATTTCCCCACGCCCGGCGGACCGATGAGATAGAAGACGGCGTTCTTCATCGATTCGTCGGGATCGAGCCGGCAAGAATTCGGATTGACTGCTGCATGCCTCGATCTTAGGCGGCGCAGCGACGCGAGCAAGTCAGGTCAGCGGCGGCGGTGTACCTGAGCGTGCGAATGCGGCGTCGCAGCAAGAGTTGACTTCATGCAGTGCGGCACGAAGCCTCTCGGCGGCAAAATCAATGAAGTGCCGGACCTTCTGAGGCACGAGACGGCCTGCGGGATAGACGATACTGACGGGAACCGCATCCCCCTCGAATGCGGTGAGGACAGCTGCGAGCGATCCAACGGCAAGATGGGGAGCGGCCTGATAGGAGTAAAGCCACGTCACGCCGCCACCTGCAATTGCCGCTTCTGCAGCAGCATCGGCCGCATTGACAGAAATTTTTGGGGCCACGGTCACGCTTTGCTGCGCTTGGCCCGGCGACCTGAACAGCCAGGGAATCGGATTGCCGGAGGTGGAGGTGGTTATGCAGTCATGCTTCACGAGTTCTTCGGGCATATGGGGCAGCCCTCGCGCCGCCAGATAGCCGGGACTGGCACAGCAAACCTGCCGGACTTCGCCGACCTTCACGGCAATCAACGACGCATCGGTCAGAGTGGCAATGCGTACGCCGAGGTCGATATGCTCTTCCATGAGATTGGCGACGAAATTCGAGAAGTGCAGCCGCGCCGTGATTTCCGAATGGCTGGCCATGAAATCACGCACAATGGGCAGAACATGCAGCTTGCCGAACAGTGCCGGTGCGGTAATGAACAGCTGGCCTCTCGGACTGCGATATTCGCCGGCCGCCTCGGCTTCGGCATCGGCGATACTCTCAAGAATACGGCACACCGACTCGTAGTAGTGTCGGCCGCTGTCGGTGACGACAACCTTGCGCGTTGAACGCATCAACAGTTGCGCCCCAAGTTGCTTTTCCAACTCGGCAATCCTGCGGCTAACGGTCGGAAGTGGGACTCCGAGCGATCGGGACGCCGCTGAAAACCCTCGCCCTTCGACCACGGCCGCGAACACCCGCATGGCTTCAAGTTGGTTCATTCATCTACCGTATTTTTGGAATAGTGACTCTCGAAATTACCATATTCTCTCAATTTCAAGAAGAACTACGATGCAACCGCGTTTGCTTGACGACAGGAGCAGGAATGGCGGCGGTCGACCTGGCTTTGGTGCTTGCCGTAGACTGCTCGAGCAGTGTCGATGCGGGCGACTTCCGCTTGCAGATGGACGGGATCGCGGCGGCTCTGCGCAATCCCCCGCTCTTCGAGGCCATCGCGGCCGGATCTCGTCGGCGGATCGCATTGACGCTCGTTCAGTGGTCGAGCCTGAACAGCCAGGCCGTCGCCATTGCGTGGCGCGTGCTCACCAGCCGCCTGGAACTCGAGGCGATCGCGCAAGAAACTGAAGCAGTCGAGCGGCAATGGCGACCTGGTGGAACCGGACTCGCGGCAGCAGTCGACTTCAGTGTTGCTCTCTTGGAGGCGCTGCCCATCGCAGCTGGCCGACGAGTGATCGACGTCTCCGGTGATGGAGAGGACAATGAAGGCGGCGACGCGGCTCGCGCACGCGACGGCGCGCTCGCGCTCGGCGTCACGATCAACGGGCTACCGATCATCAGCGGCTCGCGCGAACTCGAGGCCTACTATCGGGAGCGTGTTATCGGCGGCCCCGGCTCCTTCATCATGCCTGCCGCCAACATACTGTCGTTCCGCGACGCGATGGCGCGAAAGCTGCTGCGCGAGGTTCGCGAGGTTGGGCAGTGGATCTCTTGACCGGCGTCATCAGCGCGAACGGAAGGAATCGAAGTTCAGGCCCAACGGCAACCGTGGCAGGCCGGCTGCGAAGATCTCTGCCAGGCGCGCTGCCAGCGGCGAAAACATGCCGGCCAGCTCGCGCCGCGCCTCTCGCGCGAAGGCCACGAGTGCATTCGCCAGCGCGCCCCGGTTCATCGGCGTGAAGTACCGGGATATAATATGGCGTTCGACCGACAGGCGTTGTGCTTCGGTTTTCGCCAGCAGATGGAGGTGGACCTCGTTCATTCCGCGCCGCATCGCCTCGCCCCAGCGCGTATGCGAAGGTCCCAGCCGTTTGGCAAGGCTGTCGGCTTGGCCGATGTAGAGGATGTGCACGCCGTTCGGCTCGCGGCGGCACAGCATGTAGACGCCGGGAATATCGTAGTGCTCGTATCCCGAGGTCGGGACCACCGAGAACACGATCCCCACGCACCGCATCAGGGGTGTCCGATACAAACGACTTCCTCCATCGAAGAGCGCGGCCGGACACTAGCAAGCGCCATGGGAGTAGGGAAGTTTTTTTCTATTAGTAGTAGGATATGCAGGTGCTGGTCACGCATATGGTAGGCAGACCAGCAGGCCAGAAAAGGGGACCGCCCCATTCCTTTCGCTCGGGTCGCACGATTCCGCGGTCCGGGAAACGTCGCGCGGTGGCGCAGGGCGCAGCCTTTCGTGCGGCCTCGATTGATGGCTGCTTCTCTGTTATTCCGTTATCCGGTATACCGTCGTGTGTGATAGATCGTTTCGCGACGAGGATACCGAGGCGCTATTCCAGCGCACGCCGGTGCGCCGGTGGCGGGATATCGAACGCGTCGCTCGCCGCAAGCTGGAGCAGGTGAATGCGGCGCAGCGCCTCGACGATCTGCGAATTCCGCCGGGCAATCGATTGGAAGCGCTCAAGGGCGATCGTCGCCGCCAACACAGCATCCGCATCAACGACCGCTGGCGCGTCCGCTTCGTCTGGAAGGGCGGCGACGCCGACGACGTGGAGATCGTGGACTACGACTAGGAGGACTGGCATGAAGAAGCTGACCCCCATACATCCGGGAGAGATCCTGGCCGAGGATTTCCTGCGGCCGCTGGGCGTGAGCCAGTCGCGTCTCGCTCGCGACATTAGCGTGCCGCCGCGGCGCATCAACGAGATCAGCCGCGGCAAGCGCGGCATCACCGCGGACACCGCCCTGCGCTTTGCCCGCTACTTCGGCACGACGGCGGAATTCTGGATGACGTTGCAGCAGCGCTACGAGATCGAACGTCTCAAAGGTCGGATGGAAAGCCGGCTGAAGGCCGAAGTCCGCCCGCTCCGATCGCGGGCTGCGTGATGCGACCGGACGACGGCAGATCCCGCCCGCCGCCGTACATCCAAGCCTTCGGTCGAAGTGAGTTTGCGCTCGACCTTGATGAAGTCCGCACTGACCCCATTAGTGCTGCCACAATTTCCACCACGGCTTGGCGGGCGCGGAATCCAAGACCTCGAAACGATCGATTTCGACGCTCGCGGCGCTGTCGTGGGCAAAGCCGGTGATCCGGCGCGCCAGTTCCAGGGGGATTTCGAAGACATAGTCGACGCCCGCCTCTTCACCGCCTTCGGCTGCCTGTTTGGCCAGTAGCTCGCCGCGGACGCTTGCGAAGAAGTCCGGGAGAGCGCCACTCGCGGAGAGATGGTGCAGCTTTTCGTCCCCCTGATGCGAGACGGACCAGACGCGCTCGCCGTTTTCCCACAGCGCGGCACTGCTGAACATGACGTGCTCTTCGATGGAGCAGGCGATCACCCGGCAGCGCCGCGAGAGAGTCTTCAGGACCTGATCGCCGATCATCCGATGATCGCAGCCCCTGGCCACCGGCAGATGCCAGCCGCCCGCGAGCGGCGCACCCACCATGGGATCATCGGGATACTCGCCCGCCTCCCCCGTCGGGCGCAGGTCGAGTTCTGCGAGCAGGGACTGAGGCGGTCTTCCCTGCGCGGCAAGCCATGCGATCGAATAGCCCATTCAGAAGTCTCCACCGGAGATTAAATCGTATCTGAAAAGGGGACAGTCCCCTATAGCCTCTATGGGCGGTCGGGCTCGGCAACTCGTCCCTCTTCGCTGACCGCCTAATGGCGACTACGACAGCGGGCAGCCTGGGGCGCGCGAGTACGACAGCGCAAACGTCGCCTGGAACTGCGCAAGCGTCACGGCTGTTGATTAGGTGCGGCGTTCAAGAGCGGAAAGCCCAAGCCGCTCATCGACGGGCGCCGCGGTGGTGACCCCACCGGTCCCGGCCCTGCCCAATCCCCAGGGCCGGGGCCAAATGTCCCCTCCCGAGCCTTGGGCTATGCTACGCGCCGTGCGGTGGATTGGTGGGAGTCGGGAGGATGCGGTCAGCGATTGACGACGCGATTTGTGGGCGATTATCCCCTGGACGCAAGGACGCTAACGTGAGCGTCAGTTCACCAAGCGCGACCACCCACTATATTGTCACACACATGGTGAAGAGGAAGGGAACAGATTGATCGCTTCGTGCCCAGAGAAAAGGCGGCTTCGGCAATGCCCACTAAATCAGCCGAAGAGTACCGCGAGGAAGCGCGGCGCGTCCGAAGATTGGCGAGGGGGACGACTTCGCAAATCGTGCAGGGGGCACTGCTAGACGTGGCCACCCACTATGACGAACTGGCCCATAGTGCCGAAACGCTTGCCGCGCTGGATTCGCTCGAATTTTCAGAGCATGACAGATAGCCACCCTCAGTGACGCGGCGATGTTGTTGCTCTTGACGCGACATGCGTGGCGAAGTTGGGCGCATTGGACGATGACCCGATAGTCCGCCGGGCGATCATAGAGGCGTCGGTGCGCAATTTCGCGTGGGAGATGCTGGAGATTTTCGACGACCAAACCAATATGCGCTTGCCGATCAACTCGACATCATGACGGACGCTGTTAGGAAGCACAAAGCCGAGGCCAAGGCCTAGCCGGCTGTGCCCGCTATGTGTCCGCTGATATCTCCGGCTGACGCTAACTCCTTGACGCCCTTACCCCCTTGACATGTCATCAAGCACCACTTCTGCCCGACCTGCGGCTGCGCGCCGTTCGGCTTCGGCACGGCCGCTGCAACCATCTGGTTGGATCAAATGGCGGCATTTGCGGGTTAGTTGTGTTCGCCGTCTGCGAGGTGGCGGCCTGCACACGCCATCATAGCACTGGCGGAAAGGAAGGATTCCATGACCCACAAAGGCAGCTGCCATTGCGGCCGCATCGCGTTCGAGGTCGAGGGCGATCTCACCCAGGCGATCGAGTGCAACTGCTCCCATTGCAGCCGCAAGGGCTACCTCTTGTGGTTCGTGCCGCGCGAGAGCCTGCGGCTCGCCACGCCGGAAAGCGCGCTCGCCACCTACCTGTTCAACAAGCACGTCATCAAGCATCATTTCTGCCCGGCCTGCGGCTGCGCGCCCTTCGGATTCGGCACTGACCCGGCGGGCAAGGCCATGGCCGCCGTCAATGTCCGCTGCCTCGAAGGCGTCGCGCCCGCGACCCTCAAGATCATGCCCTTCGACGGCCGCAGCCGCTGACGCGCGCTCGACACGGCGTCGCCGTCGACGGCGGTGAACGCCGCTGTGAAAAGGCTGTGTCCAAGCTTGACGGCGCGGAACCCGATTTCGATGTGTCCCATGGTGAGATGGTGGCCCGCGATAGCGGGCCGCCGAAGGATGCGGACTCTCAACACACGGAGGTATGCGATGCAGGTAAATGCCGTGATGACCCGTGACGTCGATCTCGTCGGCCCGAACACGCGCCTCAAGGATGCGGCCTTGCGCATGCGCGACGACAATTGCGGGGCCTTGCCGGTCGGGGAAAACGACCGCCTGATCGGCATGGTCACCGATCGCGACATTGCCGTGCGCGGCGTGGCCGAGGGCCGGCCAGCCAGCGCCAAGGTCCGCGACGTCATGTCGGAGAAGGTCTTCTACTGCTTCGACGACAATGACGTGGCGGAAGCCGCGCGCCTCATGTCCGAACATCAGGTCCGCCGCCTGCCCGTGCTCAACCGCGACAAGCGCATGGTCGGCATCGTTGCCCTCGCCGACCTCACGCGCACCGACGGCGATGCCGCGACTCACGCCGTGCGCGGCATCTCCAAGGCCACGGACGTGGCGCGCCGATAGCCGCCGATAGGGTCGCGGAAAAGCCGCCGGCCAAGGGTGTCGTGCGGCTTGACATGTTCGTGTTTTGTTCATATATCTCCAGGCGTGATCTTTGACATCGTGGATAGGTCTGGGAACAGCCCGTCGCCAGCAGGCTCCGGCAAGGCTCCCGCTCGCGCGGTCGGCGCAACCTTTTGCGTAAGGTTGTTTTGTGAGTTTCGCGAGTGGAGGGTTCCCTCGTCCCAACCACCCATCTCTCCGCTGGGCATAGGCTCCATCGCACGGATTCGAAGTCTGGCGGAAAGGACGGGCCAAATGGCGATCCACTTACGGGAATCAGGGCGCTTGTGGTGCCGCCCGTGCAAGACTGCCGGTCGGCGATTTCTCCGCTGGGTATGGGGTTCATCGCTCGGTTGGATGAACCGCAAAGACGCGAAGGCGCAAAGAGACCGAGCATCTCCTACCTTCGCGTCTTTGCGTCTTTGCGGTGAATCTTCTGTCTGGTTCGCGGGAACGCCGCTGGGCATGGGCTCCATCGTTCATTCTTTGATCCCGGCGCCGCCCTGGACGCCAGTTGGTAACCTCCTCTTAACCTCCCGTTTTGTTCCCGTGTTCAAAACACGAACATTTTGCTTGCAACCCGGAACAAAGCCTGTACAGTGTTCCCTCATTGCCACACCGGATTGTAGAGCCGCGTGGGTTGGACTAAAGAAGGGAGAACGCCATGTCGCAGGCTAATTTGCGTCTCGTCGATAGGGATATGATGGATCGCAGCAAGGCTTTGGATGCCGCCCTCGTGCAGATCGAGCGGGCCTTCGGCAAGGGCTCGATCATGCGCCTGGGCCAGCGCGAGAAGGCCGTGGAGGCCGAGGTGGTGTCCACGGGCTCGCTCGGCCTCGATATCGCCCTCGGCATCGGCGGCCTGCCGCGCGGCCGCGTCATCGAGATCTATGGGCCGGAAAGCTCGGGGAAAACCACGCTCGCCCTCCAGGTCATCGCCGAGGCCCAGAAGACGGGCGGCGCCTGCGCCTTCATCGATGCCGAGCATGCGCTCGATCCGTCCTATGCGACCAAGCTCGGCGTCAACATCGACGAGTTGCTGATCTCCCAGCCCGATGCCGGCGAGCAGGCCCTCGAGATCGCCGACACCCTCGTGCGCTCCGGCGCCATCGACGTGCTCGTGGTCGACAGCGTGGCCGCCCTGGTGCCGCGCGCCGAGCTCGAGGGCGAGATGGGCGATTCCCATATGGGCCTGCAGGCCCGCCTCATGAGCCAGGCCCTCCGCAAGCTCACCGCCTCGATCTCGAAGTCGCGCTGCATGGTGATCTTCATCAACCAGATCCGCATGAAGATCGGCGTCATGTTCGGCAATCCCGAGACCACCACCGGCGGCAATGCCCTGAAGTTCTACGCTTCCGTGCGCCTCGACATCCGCCGCATCGGCTCGATCAAGGAGCGCGACGTCGTGGTCGGCAACCAGACCCGCGTGAAGGTGGTGAAGAACAAGATGGCGCCGCCCTTCCGCGTCGTCGAGTTCGACATCATGTACGGCGAAGGCATCTCCAAGAACGGCGAGCTGATCGACCTCGGCGTCGCCGCCGGCGTGGTCGAGAAGTCCGGCGCCTGGTTCTCCTACGGCAGCCAGCGCATCGGCCAGGGCCGCGAGAACGCCAAGACCTTCCTCAAGGAAAACCCGGCCATCGCCGCCGAGATCGAAAAAGCCATCCGCCAGAACGCCGGCATCGTCGCCGGCCACATGATGGACGGCTCCACCCCCGCCGAAGACAGCGCCGGCGAATAGACCTTCGCATCGTCTCCTCGATGCCGATGGGGGCGGGCCGCAAGACCCGCCCCCATATCGTTAATAGGCGCTGGATTCCGGCCCTTCCTGGACACCCCCGCCGCCCGGCGCTACAACCCACTCCATGCAGACCGCCAACGACATCCGCACGACGTTCCTCGACTATTTCGCCAAGAACGGCCACGCGATCGTGCCGTCCTCGCCGCTCGTCCCGCGCAACGACCCGACGCTGCTGTTCACCAACGCCGGCATGGTGCAGTTCAAGAACGTCTTCACCGGCGTCGAGAAGCGCGATTACAAGCGCGCGGTCAGCGCGCAGAAATGCGTGCGCGCCGGTGGCAAGCACAACGACCTCGAGAACGTCGGCTACACCGCCCGCCACCACACCTTCTTCGAGATGCTCGGCAACTTCTCGTTCGGTGACTACTTCAAGGATGTCGCCATCGAGCTGGCCTGGAACCTCGTCACCAAGGTCTACGGCCTGCCGAAGGACAAGCTGACGGCCACCGTCTTCTCCGAGGACGACGACGCCTTCAACCTCTGGAAGAAGATCGCGGGCCTGCCGGAGAGCCGGATCATCCGCATCCCGACTTCCGACAATTTCTGGGCCATGGGGGATACCGGCCCCTGCGGCCCCTGCTCGGAGATCTTCTTCGACCACGGCCCGGAGATCGCCGGCGGCCCGCCCGGCAGCCCCGATCAGGACGGCGACCGCTTCATCGAGATCTGGAACCTGGTCTTCATGCAGTTCGAGCAGGTGACGAAGGACCAGCGCGTCGCCCTGCCGCGTCCCTCCATCGACACCGGCATGGGCCTCGAGCGCCTCGCCGCCGTGCTCCAGGGCAAGCACGACAACTATGACATCGACCTCATGCGCGCCCTCATCGAGGCGTCCGCGGAGGCCTCGCACACCCACGCCGACGGCCCGCACGCCGTCTCCCACCGCGTCATCGCCGACCACCTGCGCGCCACCAGCTTCCTGATCGCCGATGGCGTGCTGCCCTCGAACGAAGGTCGCGGCTACGTGCTGCGCCGGATCATGCGCCGCGCCATGCGCCACATCCACAAGCTCGGCCAGCAGGACCCCATGATGTGGAAGCTGGTGCCGGCCCTGGCGGCGCAGATGGGCACCGCCTATCCCGAGCTGGTGCGGGCCCAAGCCCTGATCACCGAGACCCTCAAGCTCGAGGAGGCCCGCTTCAAGCAGATGCTGGCGCGCGGCCTCGGCCTGCTCGATGACGAGACCGCCCGCCTGGGCGTGGACCAGCCGCTGCCCGGCGAGGTCGCCTTCAAGCTCTACGACACCTTCGGCTTCCCGCTCGACCTCACCCAGGACATCCTGCGCGGCCAGGGCAAGAAGGTGGACCAGGCCGGTTTCGATGCCGCCATGGAGCGCCAACGCGCCGCCGCCCGCAAGGCCTGGGCCGGCTCCGGCGAAGCGGCCACCGAGGGCCAGTGGTTCGAGTTGCGCGAGAAGCTCGGCGCCACCGAATTCCTGGGCTATTCGACCGAGGTCGCGGAGGGCAAGGTCGTCGCCATCCTGGTCGACAACAAGCCGGTTCCGTCGGCCGAAGCCGGCGCCAAGGTCGCCCTCATCGCCAACCAGACTCCGTTCTACGGCGAGTCCGGCGGCCAGATGGGCGATCGCGGAATCATGTTCAATGCCGGCGGCGTCGAGATCGCCATCCATGATACCCAGAAGAAGCTCGGCGCCCTGCACGTCCATCTGGGCACGGTGGCCAAGGGCAGGATCGCCGTCGGCGACGTCGTGGAGATGCGGGTCGATGGCGAGCGCCGCACCGCGCTGCGTGCCAACCACTCGGCCACCCATCTTCTGCACGAGGCGCTGCGCCGCCGGCTCGGCACCCACGTCACGCAGAAGGGCTCGCTGGTGGCGCCCGACCGCCTGCGCTTCGACTTCAGCCACCCGAAGCCGCTCTCGCCCGACGACATCCGCGCCATCGAGACCGAGGTCAACAACCGCATCCGCCTCAACGCCGACGTGGCCACGCGCCTGATGACTCCCGACGACGCCGTGAAGGCCGGCGCCCTTGCTCTCTTCGGCGAGAAATATGGGGACGAAGTGCGCGTCGTCTCCATGGGCGGCGCGGATGACGACAGGCATTTCTCCACGGAGCTGTGCGGCGGCACCCATGTCCGCCGCGCCGGCGATATCGGCCTCTTCAAGATCGTCGGCGAGGGCGCCGTCGCCGCCGGCGTGCGCCGCATCGACGCCCTCACCGGCAAGGGCGCGTTCGACTACGTCGTCGAGCGCGAGAAGCTGCTGGCCGATGCCGCCGACGCGCTGAAGATACAGCCGACGGAATTGCCGAATCGGATCGCAACGCTCGTCGAAGAACGCCGCAAGCTGGAGCGCGAGCTGAGCGATGCCCGCCGCGCCCTCGCTCTCGGCGGCTCGGGTGGCGGCAAGGCCGCCAACGGCGACGGCGCCAAGGACGTGGCCGGCGTCAGGTTCGCCACCCGCCTGCTCGACGGCGTGCCCGCCCGCGAGCTGAAGAGCCTGGCCGACGACCTCAAGAAGCAGATCGGCTCCGGCGTCATCGCCATCGTCGCCACCCACGAGGGCAAGGCCGCCAACCTCGTCGCCGTCACCGACGACCTCAAGACCCGCTTCGATGCCCGCGAGCTGGTGAAGGCCGGCGTCGCCGCGCTCGGCGGCCAGGGCGGCGGCGGCCGCCCGGACATGGCGCAGGGCGGCGGCCCGGCCGCCGACCAGGGCGCCGCCGCCCTCGCCGCCATCGAGCAGGCCCTGCGCGAGCGCGCTGGCGCCTGAGCCCGACACCAGACGCCCACATGCGCGCATCCCCGCGGCAGCGCGCCTATGACCTGCTGGCCGATCACGGGCCGGGCTCCACGGCCCGTCGCGTCGCCACGCTCATCATCCTGCTGGCCGTGGCTGCCGCCGCCGCGTCCGGTATGTTCGACACGCTCCCGGACCTCACGCCCGGCCTTCGCAGCGTGATCCGCTGGTCCGCCGCCGCCGCGACCCTCGTCTTCATCGCCGAATATCTGCTGCGCCTATGGATCGCGCCCGAACGCGATCCGGACAGCCGTGCCCGCCCGGCAGGAGCGCGGCTCGGCTACGCCTTGTCGTTCCTCGGCCTCGCCGATCTGCTGGTGGCGCTGCCCGGCGCTCTCGCGCTCGCCGGACTGGTCGACGGCATCGTCGGCGATCTCGCGGGCCTGCTCGCACTGGTCAAGCTGGCGCGCTACATGCCGGGCCTGCCGCTGGTGGTCGCGGTCTTCCGCAACGAATCCCGCGCCCTCTTGGCGGCGGTGACGGTCCTGCTCGTGCTGCTCGCGCTGGCCTCCGGCGTCATGTACGTGCTCGAGCGCGACGCCCAGCCGACGGTGTTCACGAGCATACCCAAGACCCTGTGGTGGGGCATCGTCACCATCGCCAGCGTCGGCTACGGCGACATGACGCCGATCACCCCCCTCGGCCGCATCTTCGGCGGCATGGTCATCATGCTGGGAATCGCGGTGTTCGCGGTGCCCGCCGGCCTGCTCGCCACCGGCTTCGCCGCCGAGCTTCGCAAGCGTGATTTCGTGGTCACGTGGGACGCGATCGCCAAGGTGCCGCTCTTCGCCGGGCTCGACGCCCGCCAGATCGCCGACATCGCGCGCCTGTTGAAGCCCCAGCTGGCGCCGCCGCGCTACCTCATCGTCCATCGCGGCGATGCCGCCGATGCCATGTACTTCATCCTGACCGGCGAAGTGGAGGTCGAGATCGCAACGCCCGTGCGGCTGCGGTCCGGCCAGTTCTTCGGCGAGATCGCGCTGCTCCGGGACACCGAGCGCACGGCCAGCGTCACCGCCGTCACCGAGTGCCACCTGCTGCGCCTCGACGTCGGCGATTTCCGCCGGCTGATGACCCAATACCCCGGCCTCGAAGCCGCCATCCGCAAGATCGCGGAGAGCCGGATGCCCGCGACGCGATAGGATGATCCCGCTACTTGGCGTCGGCCGCGACCTGAAGCTTGACGATCTTGTCACGCTCGCCCTCGGGGACCATGCCGTTGTCGGCCTCCGGCCCTTTGTGGATCTGGTCGACGAATTCCATGCCCGAGACGACCTTGCCCCAGATCGTGTACTTGCCGTCGAGAAAGTCCGCATTGGCGAAGCAGATGAAGAACTGGCTGTCGGCGCTGTCGGGGTCGGAGGCGCGCGCCATCGACACCGTGCCGCGCACGTGATGCTCGCTGGAGAACTCGGCCTTGATGTCCTGGCCGGAGCCGCCGCTGCCGGTGCCCGTGGGATCGCCGGTCTGCGCCATGAAGCCGGCGATGACCCGGTGGAACGGCACGCCGTCATAGAAATGCTGGCGCACCAGCTCCTTGATGCGCTTCACATGATTGGGCGCCAGATCCGGCCGCATCTCGATCACCACGCGCCCGTAGGTGAGGTCGAGATACAGCGTATTCTCGAGGTCCGCCGCTTGCACGGTCGTCGCCACGCAGAGGGTGAGGCCCAGAACTGCGGCCAGGGCCGCCATCCATCGCTTCATCATGAGTCTGCTCCCGGCGCCCAAGATCAGGCGCCCACCGCTTTCCTGAGGTTCTGGTCCAGCTTGTCGAGGAACTGGCGCGTGGTCATCCAGGTCTGGTCCGGGCTGATGAGCAGCGCCAGGTCCTTGGTCATGGAGCCGGCCTCGACCGTGTCGACGCACACTTTCTCCAGCGTCTCCGCGAACTTCTGCACCGCCGGCGTGTTGTCGAACTTGCCGCGGTACCAGAGGCCGCGCGTCCAGGCGTAGATCGAGGCGATCGGGTTGGTGGAGGTTTCCTTGCCCTTCTGGTGCTCGCGATAGTGGCGCGTGACCGTGCCGTGCGCCGCCTCCGCTTCCACCGTCTTGCCGTCGGGCGACAGCAGCACCGAGGTCATCAGGCCGAGCGAGCCGAAGCCCTGCGCCACCGTGTCCGACTGCACGTCGCCGTCGTAGTTTTTGCAGGCCCACACGAAGGCACCGCTCCATTTCAGCGCGGAGGCGACCATGTCGTCGATCAGGCGGTGCTCGTAGGTGATGCGCTTGGCCTTGAACTCGGCGGCGAACTCCTTGTCGAACACCTCCTGGAAGATGTCCTTGAAGCGGCCGTCGTAGGTCTTGAGGATGGTGTTCTTGGTGGAGAGATAGACCGGCCAGCCGACCGTGAGCCCGAAATTCAAGCAGGCGCGGGCGAAGCCGCGGATCGAATCGTCGAGGTTGTACATGCCGAGCGCGACGCCGGCGCCGGGGAATTCAAACACCTCGTGCTCGATCGCCGGACCACCGCCCGCCGGCTGGAAGCGCATCGTCAATTTGCCCTGGCCGGGTACGATGAAGTCGGTCGCGCGGTACTGATCGCCGAAGGCGTGGCGGCCGATGACGATCGGCTGCGTCCAGCCGGGCACCAGGCGCGGCACGTTCTTGCAGATGATGGGCTGGCGGAAGACGGTGCCGTCGAGAATGTTGCGGATCGTGCCGTTCGGCGACTTCCACATCTTCTTGAGCTTGAACTCCTGCACCCGCGCCTCGTCGGGCGTGATGGTCGCGCACTTGACGCCGACGCCGTGCTTCTTGATGGCGTTGGCGGCGTCGACCGTGATCTTGTCCTCGGTGGCATCGCGCTTCTCGACGCCCAGGTCGTAATACTTCAGGTCGATATCGAGATAGGGAAGGATCAGCTTCTCTTTGATGAACGCCCAAATGATTCGCGTCATCTCGTCGCCGTCGAGTTCGACGACCGGGTTCACGACCTTGATCTTTGGCATCGGCCCTCTCGCTCAACCAGGCAGGGATTGCGGGGTCGGCGGGCCGCCGCCCGCCGAATCGCCGCGAACATAGCATCGCGGCCCGGACGCGCAACCGTCGCGCTGGCCTGTCCGGCCGCCGCTATTCCGGTACGCCGCCGGCCGCGACTCGCCGCTGGACCAGGTCCCCGAAAGCCTTGAGGTCCTCGGGATTGAGGTCGGAGACGGCCCAATAGGTCATGCCGCCGCCCGACCAGTGGATCACGTGATAGCCCTGCAGCGATGTCGCTGCCACGCCGCCATTGCCCGCGCCACCGTCCGTGGGCCATAGGAACAGGTTGATGATGTGCTGGCGGTGCCGGTAAACGAGGGCGGCGACCGTGCGCTGATCGACATAGTCGAGCCGGCCGCCCAGGAGCGGGAAGCCGTCGCTGGTCAGGTCGACCACCGGCGGCGCGAAGTCGAGCTTGCCGTTGAACCACGGCTTCACCGTGTGCTCGTCCGACGAGGGTACGTCGATGACGCGGTTTTCGACCAGCAGCGAGCGGACATGGTTGGCGACGACCTCATCGGTCAGCGACCGGCGGTCGCCGGAAATCAGGGACAGATAGGTCGTGCCCGATCCCAGCACCGCCGCGGCAATGCAAGCCGCTGCCAGTTGCAGCCACTGCCGGCGCGCCGGCCGCAGCGAGGCGGGCGGCGACTCGGCGGCGATGGCTTCGACGATGCGCCGCCGCAGCCCCTCCGGCGCGGCCATATAGAGACCGGGTTCTTGCAGATGCGCGCTCAGGGCGCGCCGGCCTTCGTAGCGGGCGCGGCAGGCGGCGCAGGATTGGATGTGCTGCTGCATCTCCACGCTCACGTCGACAGCGAGCTCGCGGTCGACATAGGCGTCGATCAGCGCGCGCGCGCGCTCACACTCCACGGCCATTCTCCTTTCGTAGCCGCAGCGCCAGCTTGCGCTGCAGCAGGGCGCGGGCCCGCGCCAGCCGCGACATCACCGTGCCCAGGGGAATGTCGGCCGTAGCGCTGATCTCCTTGTAGGACAGCTCCTCCAGCTCGCGCAGGATCAAGACCTCGCGATACTCGACCGGCAGTTCGTCGAGGCTGCCCTGCAAGGCCGCGAGCTCGATCTTGGTCGAGAGCAGACTCTCGGGCGTCTCCTCGGTCGCGGCGCCGTCGGCCGGGTCGGCATCGTCGAAGCGGGGAGACACGTCCGCGCCGACGACCGAGGCGCTCAGCCGCTTACGCGCGAGCCAGCTGTAGCTGGCGTTGCGCACGATCGCGAGCAGCCAGGCCTTGGCGTTGGCGCCGCGGAAGCCATCGAAGAACCGGTAAGCCCGCAGCATGCTGTCCTGCGTCACGTCCTCGGCGTCCTGGTCGTTGCGCAGCAGCCAGCGCGCCAGATTGTAGGCGGCATCCAGGTGCGGCAGCACCTCGCGCTCGAAGCGCGCTCGCCGGCTCGACGCATCCATCACCGCACCTTCGTGTGCCCTTTGAAGGCGACTCGCGGTCTGCCCTTTCTATTCCCGCGAAGTTTCGAGCGGCGGCGGGAATTTCCAGGCATCCCGGCGATCTTGGCCCGTGTGGACCGGCGCGCGCAGCCGGCAATCACCCTGCAACGATGGAGAAAGGATCTGTTCATGGATAACGGCATCGACAGGCGGGACTTCCTCAAGCTCGCCGGCCTCGGCGGCGTCGTGTTTGCTTCCGCACTCTCGGGCTGGCCGGGTTCGGCCGGCGCGGCTGCCGGCGAGTTCCATTTCGTTCAATTGTCGGACACACACTGGGGCTTCGGCGATCCCAAGATCAATCCTGATTTCGCCGGCACCCTCAAGAAGGCCGTGGCCGCCGTCAACGCCCTCGACCAGCAGCCGGACTTCGTGGTCTTCACGGGCGACCTCACCCACACGACCGACGATCCGAAACTACGTCGCACCCGGCTCGATGAGTTTCGCGACATCGCCGCCGGGCTGAAGGTCAAGACCGTGCGCTTCCTGCCGGGCGAGCACGATGCCGCCCTCGACCAGGGCGAAGCCTACCAGCAGTTCTTCGGCCAGACCCACTACACCTTCGATCACAAAGGCGTGCATTTCATCGCGCTCGACAATGTCTCCGATCCGCAGGCCATGGTGGGCGATGCCCAGATCGCCTGGCTGAAGTCCGATCTGAAACAGCTGAAGCCGGAGACGCCGATCGTCGTGCTCACCCATCGGCCGCTGTTCGATCTCTATCCGCAGTGGGATTGGGCGACCCGCGACAGCGCCGCTGTGATCGACGCCCTGCAGCCGTTCCCCCATGTCACCGTATTCTACGGTCACATCCATCAGGAGCACCACCAGATGACCGGCAATATCGCCCATCATGCGGCGAAGGGGCTGATGTTCCCGCTGCCGGCTCCCGGCTCGGTGCCCAAGAAAGCGCCGATCGCCTGGGATCCCGCGGCCCCCTACAAGGGTCTCGGCTTCCGTGACATCGACGCCGACGTGGGCAAGCCCGCCTTCAAGCTCGATGAACTTCCGGTCGTGAAGGCGTAAGGCATCATGCGATCTGTATTTTGGCGCGTTTTGATCGTCTGCATCCTGGCCGGGGCGCCCGGTATTGCTCACGCCGAGCAGACGCAGGTCGTCCACATCAAGGCGCACATGTTCGCCTATTCGCCTGAAGAGATCGTGGTCAAGAAGGGCGTGCCCGTCACGCTCGAGCTGATGTCGATCGATCGCGTGCATGGCTTCAACCTCCCGGACTTCCATGTCCGGGCGACCATCGAGCCGTGGGTGAGCACGACCATCACCTTCACGCCCGACAAGGCCGGCCGCTTCACCTTCGCTTGCGATCACTTCTGCGGCGACGGTCATGACGACATGTCCGGCGTTCTTGTCGTCGTGGATTAGCCGCCAAGGGCAGCACCGGGTCCATTGGCCCGGTGCCGCTACTTGAGGAAATCGATCTCGGCTTCGCTCTTCACGCGCCAATCCCGGTACATGTAGTCGCGGTTCCAGGGATAGGCCTTCTCGTCGCGCCCCTTCATGAAGACGATGTGCACGAGCTCAAGATTGGCGCGGAACGTGTTCGAGATGCCGGACAGGTACATCGTCCAGATGCGGCGGAACCGTTCGTTGAAGAACGCGGAGTCGATCTTCTGGATGTTCGGCCAGTCGCGCTCCAGCCGCTCGAGCCAGCAGTGCGCCGTCCGCGCGTAGTGCGGCCAGAGGTTTTCGACATCCAGCGTGGTCAGGCCGCGGTCGCGCATGGCGGCGAGCGTGTGCGGCAGGCTCGGGACGTTGCCGCCGGGGAACACGTATTTGAGGGTCAGGTAGTCGGTCATCTCGCGGCGCATCTTGGCCGTCGTCGAGATCACGCCGAGACAGTTCGGCTTGAGCGTCGCGGCGATGCTGTCGAGCCACTCCCGATAGTTGCTCCGCCCGGCATGCTCGTAGACGCCGATCGAGACGTAGCGATCATAGGTGTTCGGTTCCTGCTTGATGTCGCGATGGTCCTTCTCGACGATGCGGATGGCGTCGCCGAGTCCGTGGCGGGCGAAGCGCTGGCGCATGTACTCGTTCTGGCGCGGGATCGGGTTGTAGACGGTGACGTGGGCGCCATAGTCGCGGGCCAGCAGGAGCGGCAGGTAACCCCAGCCGGAGCCGACCTCGACCACCTTGTGGCCCGGCTCGATGTGCAGCTTGCGGGCGATGTAGTCGTAGAAATTGTGTTTGGCCTGGTTGAGCGTCTCGGTGCCGTCGGCCCAGTAGCCTTCGGAATAACCGACCGTGTCGCCCAGCAGGATCTCGTAGAATTCCGCCGCGTGCCCATAATGCGCGATGGCGTTCTGTTTGGCCGTCGCGAAGCTGCGGTTGTCCTGGCGCGCCTCCTGCAACACCTGCTTGACCCACACGACCGGATTCTTGCCGAACAGCGCCGCGGTCCAGCTGCGCCGTCCCGTCGGGTTTTCGAGGATGACGTCGCCGATCTCCACCAGCTTGCGGAAGGGCTGGTCGCCGAGGAAATCGACCTCTTCGTCGATATAGGCCTCGACCAGGCCGTGATAGAACTGCAGCACCGCGCGGCGCTCCGCCCGTGCCGTCTTGAAGACGATGTGGATCTCGGGCTCGCCGTCGCCGTCGTAGAAGCTGCGGCGGCTGCCGTCGGCATAGGTCACGCGCACCCGATATTTCGGGCAGCGGCCGACGAAATACCCAATGATGGCGGAGAACGCTCGGCGGAACATGATGATCGGCGATCCTCGCAATTGCCGGCATCATCGTCAATAGGGGCCGACGTCGTGATCGCACGGCCCCGGCAGGCGCCGGCCCAACTCCGGCACCTATATGAAGCTGCCCGGGCGGAACCCGCGCCGGTGCCTGACCAACAGACTCGATCGGCTGATGGGCAGCCACGCCGATCAGGTGATTCAGGACATCGATGTCCCGATCGCGCGGGCGCCGGCGTTCCTCGAATTCCTGCAGCGCGAGATCCGCATCAAGCCGGTCTGGCTCACGATGAAATTCGACCCCAGATGCACGATCGGCGATCTCTATCGGAAATGCGTGCTGCGGGAGTAGGGGCTTACAGCCGCTGCACGGAGTCGGGAATCGCCGGCGCCGGCAGCCGGAGCAGCGTCGGAATGACGTCCTCGACCGCGCTCGCGATGGCGAACAGCCGGCGGCTGCTCTCGCGGGCGAATCCTTCGCCGATGACTTGGTCGACGAGCTTGGCGAACGGTGTCCAGTAATCGTCGATGTTCAGAAACAGGATCGGCTTGTCATGCAGCTGCAATTGCCGCCAGGTCAGCATCTCGAACGCCTCGTCGAGCGTGCCGAATCCGCCGGGCAAGATGACGAAGGCGTCGGACAGCTCGAACATCAGGTTCTTGCGTTCATGCATGCTGGCGACGACGCGCAGTTCGGTGACGCCGTGATGCCCCTTCTCCAGGACCTGAAGATGCTCCGGAATCACGCCGATCACCTGGCCGCCACCGGCCAGCACGGCATCGGCAACCTGGCCCATCAGGCCGATCCGCCCGCCGCCATAAACCAGGCGGATGCCGTGCCCCGCCAGCTCGGCCCCCAGCTGCCGCGCCGCCTCGGCGTGGCGCGGATTCGCGCCGAGTGATGATCCGCAGTAGACGCAGACCGAAGCGATTGATGCCATGAAATAAACACCGTCCGTGCGGTGTTCTTAACTGTCGGACATGCTATGTCAATGCTCGAGGTTCGATTCCCGAACGTGGGGTCCGCAAGGGTACTGAGGGGCAATTTCCGGCCGCGGCGACGCCGCCTTGGCGTCTTCAGCGTGTGCGCGTTTGGTGACATTTCACACGGGAGAGGGAACGAATGAATTCCAAGTCCAAGATGATTCTCGTCGCCGGCCTGGCGGTCGCGGCGGCGTCCATCGGCATCGGCATGACCGGGTATGCCGTCGTCGCGGCCGGCAATGAGACCACGGTTCAACTCGCCGAGCTTAGTCCGGCCGATGCCATCGCCGAACGCCAGAAGCTGATGAAGGGCAACGGTGCGGCGGCAAAAACGATCGACGCATTCGTCGAGTCAGGTACCGGGACGGCAGACGACGTGGCCAAGAGCGCCGCGTCGATCAAGGAAGCCGCCGGCAAGATCCCCAGCCTCTTCGTGCCGGGCACCAGCATTGACGACAACGTGGCGAAGACCGCCGCCAAGAAGGAAATCTGGGACAACTTCGACGACTTCAAGGCGAAGGCCGCGAAGCTCGCGAGCCTGGCGGCGGACCTGGAGGCGGCTGCGGCCACCGGCGACAAGCAGAAGATCACCGATGCCTTCAACACCATGGGCAAGGATGGCTGCGGCGGCTGCCACTCGCTCTACAAGCAGAAAACCCAGTGACCCCAAATTAGGGTGCGATAGCAGGCCGGGCGGCGGCGTGACGTGACGTTCCTACGGCACGGCGCTGCCGCCTCGGCACTGGCGCTGACATTGCTCCTCTCCGTGGCGGGGCGCGCCGATCAGGCGCAACTCGACCGCGGGGCCTACCTGTTCACGGCGGCGGATTGCGGCGCCTGTCACACGAATGTGAAGGCGAAGGGACCGCTGCTCGCCGGCGGCCGGCCGCTGAAGACTCCCTTCGGCACCTTCTACACGCCGAACATCACGCCTGATCCGGAGACCGGCATCGGCCGCTGGAGCGATGCCGATTTCATGCTGGCCCTGCGCCGCGGAGTCTCGCCCGGCAATGACCACTACTTCCCGGTCTTTCCCTATGGGTCCTTCACGAAGATGACGGACCAGGACATCCTCGACCTCAAGGCCTACATCTTCTCGCTGTCGGCGGTGTCGCAGGCGAACCGCGAGCATGACATCGACTTCCCCTTCGGCTGGCGCTTCTCGGTGTGGTTCTGGAAGCAGATCAACTTCACCGAAGGTCCGCTGGCGCCGGACCCGGCGCGCAGCCCCGAATGGAACCGCGGCGCCTACCTGGTCGAGGCCCTCGCCCATTGCGGCGAGTGCCACACCCCGCGCGGGTGGTTCGGCGGGCTCGAAACCTCGCTCGCCATGAGCGGCACGACCGACGGTCCGGAGGGCCAGAAGGTGCCCAACATCACGCCGGACAAGGACACGGGCATCGGCAGCTGGTCGCCCAAGGACATCGTCCGCGTGCTGCGGACCGGCCAACTACCCGACGGCGACTTTGTCGGCTCGATGATGGGCGAAGTGGTGAACGGCACGAGCAAGCTGACGGACGCCGACCGCCAGGCGATCGCCGTCTACCTGCAATCCCTTCCGGCCATCGCCAACCCCGACGTGAAGGCCGTCAAAGCCGAATAGTGAGCGTCGTTCGGCTCGTCGGCTCCAGCGCCAGAATCGTTGCATTTCAAGGGACTGCGTATTACCTTGGGGACCGGTTACAGGTCTGTTGCGAGGCTCGGTGAAGCGCTCCCTATGGCTTGGGTTGGCGGTCGTCGCAATCATCGTTGCGGCGGTGATCCTGGGTTTCGGCATCAAGACCCAAAAATCTTCCGATAGCGCAGCAAATCAGCCGACCACGGCGGCCGGGACGACCGCCTCGACCGCCGCCACCAGCGAAGCGGCCCCCACCGTTCAGGCGACCGCCGGGTCTGCGACGACCGGCCAAGCCGCCAGTTCGTCGGCGGGCAGCGAGTTGAATGGCCCGTCTGCCACGACCACGGCGGCCGCGACCGCCGGCGACTCGGCGCCCGCGGCCGCGACGGGAACTGCCGCTGCAAATGGCGCCGCAGCCACCGGTACCCCGGTAGCGACCGGTGGTTCTACGACCGTCGGGCAGGCCGCGAGTTCGTCGCAGGCGGCGGCTGCGCCGACCAGTGCTGGGGGCCAGAATACCGCGGCGACCGCCGCTGCGACCGGAACGACCGCTGCAAATGGCGCCGCGGCTACCAGTAACCCGGTAACGACCGGCAGTTCGACGACCGTCGGACAGTCCACGAGTTCGTCGCAGACGACGGCCGCGCCGACCAGTGCAGGGGGCCAGGATACCGCGGCGGCCGCCAGCGCAAATGCCGCCCAGGCCGGTGCGGCGCGCGTCGGCACCACTTCTGCATCGGCTCCGGCAACGAGCGGCGCGACAGGCGGCACCGGGTCGGCCAGCGCGACTCCCGACGCCGCGACCCCGTCCGTTTCGGACAATACCGCCGTGGCGGCAGCGGCAACGACGGCGGCGGCCGCGTCGACGGCGCCCACCGCGACGCAACAGGCGGCCGTCCCGCCATCGACCGACACGCAGGCGGCCGCGGCCGCCAACGCTGCATCGCAATCGGAGGCCGCGGCGCCATCATTCGACGTGGTGCGCGTCGATCCCGCGGGCGCGCTGGTGATGGCCGGCCGTGCCGCCTCGGGCAGCGAGGTCACGGTCACCAGCAACGGCCAGGTGATCGGAACGGGCACGGCGGACGAGAACGGCGAGTGGGTCATAGTCCCGACGGTGCCGATCCCGTCGGGCAATCATGAGCTGGCGTTGTCGGCCAAGCTGCCCGACGGGCAGTCGCTCACTGCCGACAAGCAGGTCATGCTGGCGGTGCCGGAGACCGGCAAGAACGTCGCGGGCGAAACGACGCCAACGACCGGCGGCTCGCTTGCCGTCCTGGTCCCGAAGGACAACAGCGGGGGCGCCGTGGTCCTGCAGCAACCGCAGGCCGAAGCGCCCGCGGCCGCGCCATCGCCCGCCGCCGAAGCTGAACCCAAGGGTATCGCCAGCGGCGCCCTCGTACTCGACACGGTCGACTATGACAACAAGGGCCAGGTGATCATTGGCGGCCGCGGCGCGGTCGGTGCCACCATTCAGGTCTACCTCGATAACGACATGATCGGGGCGACGACGGTGGATAAGGCCGGCCGCTGGCAAGTGACTCCCACCGCGTCGGTGGCGCCGCGGCTGCACACGCTGCGCGTGGATCAGGTCGGCGCCGACGCCAAGGTGGCTGCCCGCATCGAGTCGCCGTTCCTGCGCGCTGCGCTGGTCGAGCTGCCCGCCGATCAGGCCTTCATCGTCCAGCCCGGCAACAACCTGTGGCGCATTGCCCGGCGCAGCTACGGCGAAGGGCTGCGCTACACCGTCATCTACCAGGCCAACCGCTCGCAGATCCGCAACCCCGACCTCATCTATCCCGGCCAGGTCTTCACCATTCCGCCGCAGACCCAGACGAATTAGGGCTCCCATCTCGATCGTGCAGGAATTGGCAGGAGACTTGGATCGGCAGTCTGCGTCCTTCGACAGGCTCGGGATGAGCGTTGCTCTTTGTGCCACGAAGATTTCCCCCATCCTGGGCCGGTCGAAGCACGCAGGATCGCCATGCAACGAAGCAGAGTAGATTCAGCATGCATGGCCTGCTGAAGCCGATACTCATTCCCATCCACCGCGACGGCTGGCCGTTCGTCGCCGGCTTCGCGGCCGTCGCGGTGATCCTGGCCCTGCTGTGGGCGCCGCTCGGCTGGATTGGCGCAATCTTAACGGCTTGGTGCGCTTACTTCTTCCGCGATCCGGCGCGGATCACGCCGACCCGCGCCGGCCTGGTCGTGAGCCCGGCGGATGGTGTCGTGCAGATGATCCAGCCTGCCGTGCCACCGGTTGATCTCGGTCTGGGATCGCAACCGCTCACCCGCATCAGCGTGTTCATGAATGTGTTCAACGTGCATGTGAATCGGACTCCGGTCGACGGCGCGGTCGCCAACCTTGCCTACCGGCCCGGCAAGTTCTTTAATGCCTCGCTCGACAAGGCCAGCGAGTTCAACGAGCGTCAGGCGATCGCTCTGCGCCTCGCCGATGGGCGCGATCTCGTGGTCGTGCAGATCGCGGGCCTGGTCGCGCGCCGCATCCGCTGCGACCTGCGGCAGGGCCAGGCGGTGCGCACCGGCGAACGCTTCGGCCTGATCCGGTTCGGCAGCCGGGTCGATGTCTATCTGCCCGACGGCGTGGCCCCGCTGGTCGCTCCCGGGCAGACCACGATTGCCGGCGAAACCGTGATTGCCGATCTGGCGGCCACGGAGGCAGCGCGGCACGGAGAGGAACGATGAGATTCGATCGAAATCGCCCGCATCGACTGCGCGATCAGTCGCTCAATCGGCTGATCCCGAACATGCTCACGATCGGCGCCCTGTGCGCCGGCCTGACGGCCGTGCATTTCGGCCTGCAGGGGTTCTGGGAAAAGGCGATCGTCGCCATCGTCGTCGCGGGTATCCTCGACACCCTCGATGGCCGCATTGCGCGTCTGCTGAACGGCTCCAGCAAGTTCGGCGCCGAGCTCGATTCGCTCTCCGATTTCGTCAGCTTCGGCGTGGCGCCGGCCCTGCTGCTCTATCAATGGGCGCTGAAGGATCTGCGCGGCATCGGCTGGGCGCTCGCCCTGGTGTTTGCCGTCTGCTGCGCCTTGCGCCTGGCGCGTTTCAACACCCGCATCGACAACACCGACTTGCCGGCCTGGACAGGCAAATTCTTCACGGGCGTGCCGGCCCCGGCCGGCGCCGGCCTCGCGATCACACCGATGATCGCGACCATCCAGTTCGGCTCCGGCTATGTCGATCAGCCGACGGTCGTCGGGGCCGTCATGATCGCGGTGTCGCTGATGATGGTAAGCCAGGTTCCGACCTTCTCGTTCAAGCGCATCCGGGTGCCGCACCACAATGTGCTGCCGGCCCTGCTGGTGGTCGGGCTGCTGGCCGCCTGCCTCGTCAGCATTCCCTGGATTACGCTGCTGGCAGTTGGCGCCGCTTACATCGCCTCGATCCCCTGGAGCATCAGCGCCTACGGCAAACTGAGCCGCCAGCGGCCGACCGCCGTCCCCGACGACATCGATACCTCCCGCAACACGCCGGCCCTCTAGACCTTTCGGCGCGACGGCGCGCCCGGCGTCATGCTCGACGCGACGCTGCGGCGGATCATCGATCCGCCCGCTCGAAGTTCGACGCCGTCCGGGGTTGTCCGAAAAGGCGAGCAAAATCCGCCCATCTCTCAGTGATTGTCATTGGTCAGGGCGTTGACGTAAAGAATCAGGCTGATGTCCTTGAACTTCAGGCCGTGAAAGCGGGCTCGCAGGTTGCCGCTCTTGTCGATGACGTGCGTGACCAGCCCATGCATCTGCGTGCCGTCGCCCATCGGCGTGAACTCGAGCCCGTAGGCCTTGGCAAGCTCGCGCGTGGCGGTCGGGTGGTCGACGCCGCTCGTGAGGAACCGCCAATTTGCCGGATCGAGGCCATGCGCCGGCCCGTAGTCGCGCAACGCCTGCGGTGTGTCGCGCTCGGGGTCGGTGGTGACGGCCACGAACGCGACGATGTCCCGCATCGGCGTCGTGTTGATCTGCTGCTGGATCTCCGCGATCTTCTCGCTGAGCAGGGGGCACACGTCCGGACAGCTGGCGTAGATGAAGTAGAGAACGACGACCTTGCCGCGGAGGTCCTTGAGGCTCGTCGCATGGCCGTCGGCATCCTGCAGGGCAAAGTCGGGCGCCGGCCGATTCACCACCTGGATATAGGGCTCGTGGGCGGTGAGTTGGTCCTCCAGCTCCTTCAGGGAATGTGCCGACGCCGGCACCGGCGACGCTGCCGCGAGGGTGACGGCGAAGATCGAGCGCGTCAGCACGCCTGTGAGATTGCGTCCCGTCATTGCTGCGCCGCCTGGGCATTGATGCGCGCCTGCCGCTCGCGGATATCGGGCGGCCAGGTGCTCTTGATGTAGGCCAGCACGGCGGCGATCTGGTCGTCGCTGAGCACGCCGTCGAACGCGGGCATGTCGCTCTGGTATCCCGGCGGCGCGTAGGGCGCCAGCCCGTGCTTGGCGATGCCGAACAAGTCTCTGTCCGGATGGTGCCAGGTATGCCCGCTGGCGTCGTGCGGCGGCGCCGGCAGGCGCCCGTTCGCCTGGCGCTCCTTCCAATTCGGTTGTCCCTCCAGGTTGGCGCCGTGGCAGCGCGCGCATTGGGCCCGGTAGACCGCCTGGCCCTCCGCCACCTGCGCCTTGTCGTCCGGATCGATGCGCGGCACGTCGGTGCCGCGCCACCAGTAGAACGCGCCGCCGCCGAGGGCGAGAAGGGCAAGCGCCGCGACGCCGATGAGGCTCTTTTGCGCGATCATGCAGTGAAGCCTTTCGAACTTCCGCGGACACCGCTCAACGGATGAGCCAGGTCCCCGACAGCAGCCATGCGGCGACTGCCGCCGCCGCGATGAGAATGACGAGCGGAATCACGATGCCCGCATCGAACCGCATGATCGGACTCCCGACCGGACGCGTCCTAGCCGCCGCCGCAGCCGTTTGACAGGTTCCAGACCTCGGTGACCTGCTCTCCCGT
>Ga0137403_10000991_pt1 | contig 36131 bp, 26 predicted proteins | sample CZOMad2_1_16fung_FD_122057 | JGI IMG/M metagenome (GOLD analysis project Ga0137403, IMG submission 122057) | Vadose zone soil fungal communities from Angelo Coast Range Reserve, California, USA - CZOMad2_1_16fungal (Hybrid Assembly) | ecosystem: Environmental > Terrestrial > Soil > Vadose zone... | reverse complement strand
CGGCGCGTACACGGTGCATGTCGATGGTCAGCCGGTTCGATCCTGCAGCGTCGCCGCGAATACGGCCGTCGGCAAACGCGTCACGACGATTGAAGGGCTCTCGCCCGATGGCAGCCATCCGATCCAGCTCGCCTGGAAAGAATTCGACACACCTCAGTGCGGCTACTGCCAGTCCGGAATGATCATGAGTGCGCTCGCCCTGCTGCAGCGGCGTCCGCAGCCATCCGACGCTGATATCAATTCTTCCGTGACGAATGCGTGCCGTTGCGGCACGTACCACCGCATCCGGCAGGCGATTCACCTCGCCGCGGACCTGATGAGGAGGGCGCGATGAGCGAGAACCTCAATCGTCGTGAGTTCCTTGCGATCGCCGCCGCAGCAGAAGGAGCTTTCATTCTTGGTTTCTGCGTTCCGCCGCGAGCGAACGCGCAGACGGATCCCGCGACTCCGGAGATTAACGCCTGGATCGTCATCTCGCCGGACGACACCGTCACGATCCGGATCGCGCAGTCGGAGCTTGGCCAGGGAGTCTGGACTTCCAACGCCATGATGGTCTGCGAGGAATTGCAGTGCGACTGGACCAAGGTGCGGCCGCAATACGCATCCGTGAATCGCGACGTGCGGGAGAAGGCGCCCGAGTGGACGCTTAAAGTAATGGGCAACGGCGCCACCGATCCCAAGGGCGGCGGCGAACCGGGTTTCGGGAATCGCGACCGCACCGGTGTGAATGGCATTCCCGACAGTCTCTATCGGCGCATGCGTACGAACGCCGCGTCATCGGTAAAGGACGGGCGGTACTATCTGCAGCTTGCCGGAGCCGAAGCACGCGAGCGTTTGCTGCTCGCCGCCGCGGATCTCTGGAGTGTCCCGGTTGCTGAGTTGACGGCGAAAGACAGCATCATCACGCACACGAAGAGTGGCCGCACGACGAGCTATGGAAAGATCGCCGCCCTCGCCGCGCGGACGCCGCATCCGAATCCCGAGACGATCACGATCAAATCGCCGGACCAATGGACATTGATGGGAACCGAGCGGAAAAATCTCGATGTGCCGGCCAAGGTCACCGGCGGCATCGTCTACGGGATCGATGTTCGCGTTCCGGGAATGAAATGGGCGGCAGTCAAGGCCTGCCCGGTGTATGGCGGCAACGTGAAGAGCTACAACTTCGACGCGATTCGCCAATTGCCGGGCGTGCGCTCCGCCATGCAGTTCCCGATCCCGGATACAGCGCTGACCCGCGGCCGGATCTTCAGCGGTGGTGTCGCCGTTGTCGCCGACCACTGGTATCAGGCCAGAACGGCGCTGGATCGCATGCCGATCGAGTGGGAAATTCCGCCCGAGAGTGCAGCGTTCAACACCGCCAACATGCGCGATGCATTGAATGCCTCGTTCGATCGGCCCGGCAGGGTGCGCGTCGATCAGGGCAATGTGGACGACGCCTTCGCTCGCGCCGCCAAAGTTGTCGAAGCAACCTACTCGACGCCGTATCTGCCGCGCGCGCGGATGGAGCCCGGCAACGCCACGGTGCTCGTCACCGACAATCGCGTTGACATCTGGATCGGCGATCAGAGCCCGCAGGAAACGCGCTTCAGCGCCGCGAAGATCACAGGCATCGCCGAGGAGAATGTCTACTTGAACCTGTGCCACCTGGGCGGCGGTTTTGGCCGCAACGGCAACGGGCCCCAGGCGGAGCAGGCCCTCATGATCGCGAACGCGCATCGCGGCACGCCGATCCATCTACTGTGGACCCGCGAGGAGGATTTCATCGGCACAACCTATCGCGCCATGGGCATGGCGCGCCTCAAAGCCGGTCTTGACGCCGAGGGCTGGCCGATCGCGCTCGAGGTGCGCACGGCGATGCAGGAAGACGGCTTCGGACCGGAATCATCGTTCGACGTGGCCTCGCGGTACCACGTGCCGAACTACCGCTTCTCGAACCACACGACGAAATTTCACGTTCCCGTCGGCACGCGGCGCGGCATCGGGCAGGCCGCACACGAGTTCTATCGCGAGAGCTTCATGAACGAGCTCGCACATGCCGCAGGCATGGACCCATACCGCTATCGGCGCGAGCTCATTGCCCGCACCAGCCTGCCCTACAAGGACGACATGATCCGCGCGCTCGACCTTGCCGCGGAGATGTCGGGTTGGGGAAAGGCGCTGCCTCGGGGCACGGCGCGGGTTATCGCCCTCGAGGAGAGAGGCGCGGAAACCAATCGCATGGCGACCATCAGCGCCATGGTGCACACGGTCTCGGTGAGCCGCGAAGGCAAGGTCAGGCTGGAGCGCGTCGACGTCGCGCACGACACAGGCTTCAGCCTGGTCAACCCGCTATCGGTGAAGAAGCAGATCGAAGGCCAGATCGTCTGGTTCTACAACGACGCGATGCACCAGGCGAACACGATCAAAGACGGGCACATCGTTGAGAATAATTTCAATGCGTTCAAGCTGTCGCGCATCGACGAGAACCCGCCCGATATCAACATCCGCTTCTTCAAGACCGGGCACTGGCTGCTCGGCATGGGCCACGACCGCGCCACTTCGGTCCAATCCGCGATCGGCGACGCAATATTCCAGATTACAGGTAAGCGCTTCCGGGATCTGCCCTTCGGCGGTCACGATCTGAGCTGGACCTAGCCGGATACGGAAAAACTCGAATCAAGCTACTGTAGCGGCGGTCTATGACCGCCGGTTTTCCTGGAATCAAAGAAATACCGGCGGTCATAGACCGCCGCTACAGTTCAGTCCGCCTTCTCTCCGCATTTTTCCGCATCCTGCCAGCTGATTATTCTGATGTAGGCAGTTTCGTGCGCACGACGCCGGCAATCAAGGTGGACCAGCGGGTTTGGTTTTTGTCGCGGAGGATGCGTCGCGCGGCGGCCAGGGTTTCGGGCGTTCCGCTGTTGGCTGCAAACGATCCGCCCGCGGCATAGACCAGCAGGCGTTCGGCGATCGTTGTCCGGAATGCATCGGGGCGTTGCAGGAGCCCGTTGCGGAGTTCGACGGGGCCGTTCGTCGGCGTGCCGTCGACGAGCGCCGCCGAGGCATCCACCGGTCCCGCCTGATCCTGAGTGCGCCAGCGCCCGAGTGGATCGAAGTTTTCGAGCGCATAGCCGAGCGGGAAGAAGTTGCGGTGGCAGTTGGCGCAGGGGCTGGCAGGCAAGCGGCGGGTCTGGCCGGTAATCGGAAGATCGGGACTCACCGGTTGGGCGTTGGGAAACGTAGTCGGCGGTGGCACGCCCAGGAAGTGCATAAGGACCCATTTGCCGCGGGTGGCGGGCGACGTGTAAGCGGCGTCGACGCCGTGTTGATGTCTCGACGTGACCATCAAGATGCTGCCTTGTCCGAGCAGTCCCGCTCGCTCCGGCGTGGGAAGCGTGACGCGGCGCAACTGCGAGCCGGTGACGTTGGGGATACCGTAGTGTTTCGCGAGCTGCTCATTCAGGAAGCTGTAGTTCGCGGTCCAGAGCTCGACGGGATCGCGGTCGTCCCGGAGTTGGCTTAGAAGGAACAGTTCCGTTTCGCGGCGGAGGGACTCGCGCAGGGAGGGGTCGTAGTCGGGAAAGAAGCGCTTGTCCGGATCGGAGTTGCCGAGCTTGTCGAGCTGGAGCCAGGGGAAGAAGAAGCGCGAAACAAAGGCTTTCGAACGGGAATCGGCGAGCATGCGGCGGACCTGGCCTTCGAGAACCGCGGGGTCGTGAAGCTGGTCGCGCTGCGCGGCTTTCCTCAGCGGCGCGTCGGGCGCATCGTTCCAGAGCAGCGTCGCGAGCCGTGTGGCGATCGCCTGGCTGGTTTCGGCGGCAGGCTCAGGTTTGTCGAGCTCGCGTTCAATAGCCGCGATCACTTCCTCGTACGTGCGCCGATCCGGGCGGGCTGCGCCGACAGGTGGCATGGTGCCCGCACGCAAGTGGCGTTCGGCACGGCTCCACAACTCCGGGTTTGCAGCGATGTGCGCAGAATCGAGCGGATTGAGGCGAGCGGTGGAGGGTTCCACTCGCCCGTTGTGGCAACCCGAGCAATAGGTGCCAATGCCCCTGGTTACCGGGGATGGTGTCTGCGCCGACAGGCTGGCCGCGACAAGCAGTGCGACGAGGATTCTGGTGGTCATACGGCCAAATTACACCGGATCAGGCGAGGATTCTTCATGGAATTGTCATGCTCTTGCCAATTATTTGCATGTTCTTTCGGGAGACGCCGCCGAAGTCCCTGTCCTGCGGTCATGACCGGCCGAGCCCAGGCTCGGCCAGTCAAACCGCGGAAGCCAATGTGGCCAGCGACTGCGACCTCACCTGCGTTTCTCTACTTGCGTGACACCCTCCGATCGATGCTTGCAGGCGATCGCGTTCGCCCGTCAGCAGGCACTTCTACCTGGCTACTGTGGGAACGTTGCCGACACGAAATAGCCTATATGCCGGATGTCACGGTACGGAGTTTCCTCGCTACACTTACCGGAAAACAACATGGCTGGCCTGGTAATGCTCGCAAACGCATTATCCGGTTGCGAGATCCAGCTTCATTGAAACGTTCTCCTGAGGAAAGCCGTGAGCCGCGTCAAGAAACAAGCCGATCAAGAGTTCGATCGAGATATCAGTAATCTGATGCTCTCGAAAGAGGACGCGACAGATCGGTTTCATTGGGTCGCGCAGCGACTCCTCCATGCCCAGGAAGAAGAACGCCGGCACATTTCGCGAGAAATGCACGACGACATTGGCAACCGCGTTGTACTCCTGGCGTTCTCCATACGACGGCTCATGAATCGGCATCCCGCTCGCGAATATACCGAGGAATTGGATGGACTTCTGGTCAAGACCACTGAACTTTCAGAAGCATTGCGGCGCCTTTCTCATAACCTCCATCCATCCACTCTCCAATTTGGCAGGATCGAAAGTTCTTTGAAGTCTTTATGCCGGGATGTCGCGAACGCGACAGGATTGAAAATCGAGACCGCGATCTCTCCGGGAATTGACGTGCGGTCCGATGTAGCTCTTTGTCTTTACCGCGTCACGCAGGAATGTCTGCAGAACATCATCAAACACTCCGGCGCTGAATTTGCGCGAGTAATCCTCACACTTACTTCGCGATATGTGCGCTTGAAAATCTACGACAACGGCAGAGGATTCAGGCAGGCCGCCGCACTCCGGAACCCTGGCCTCGGTCTGACCTGCATCAAGGAACGCGTGCGATCGTTGGGTGGCCGCATGGAGATTGAGACGGGCGCGGGAAGAGGAACTCTGGTACGGCTCACAATTCCTTGTAACATCCTGAGGAGAAACTATGAAGCGTCCACGAGTATTACTGGCGGACGATCACGTAATGCTGCTTGAAGCATTGGCTCACGTGATAGCGGCCGAATTCGATATTGTCGGAACAGCCCACGACGGGTGGACCCTTGTCGAAATGGCGGAACAGCATCATCCAGATGTTATCGTTCTCGACATCTCGATGCCGAACCTCAATGGAATCGACGCGGCTCGTATTCTCAAAAAGAAAGTCAGCTCCGCCAAGCTTGTCTTTCTGACAATACATGGTGACGTTCCGGTTGTTGAAGAAGCGTTCCGAGCTGGAGCGTCCGGCTATGTTCTAAAGATCTGCGGTGCCGGGGAACTCGTGAATGCCATTCAGTGCGTTGCTCGCGGGGCGACCTATATCACGCCGCATATCGCAGGTGATCTGATATCAACTCTGATGACGGCCGAGCCACAGCACGCCGAGAAGCGAAATGTGCCGACGCTCCGGCAGCGAGAAGTCCTTCAATTACTCGCCGAAGGCAACACGATGAAAGAGGTCGCGGTCCGGCTGAATATTTCAACGCGAACCGCGGAGTCGCACAAGTACGAGATGATGCGTCTGCTCGGGGTCCAGACAACAGCCGAACTGATCCGCTATGCCGTTCAAGTCAAACTGGTTTAGTAATTTGAGTCACGCCTATTGTGGAGCGTTGACGACCGTGTACTGAACGGTGGTGCCCATGTAATAGGGTTGATACCAGCTGGAACCGCACTGGCTGTATGCAACACCGCCGACAATCGTGGTCGTACATCCGGATGGCAACATGGCAACGCTTGTGCCGAGCGCGGCGCTCGTAGCGGCAGCAGTGACGCCCGCAGCCACTCCCGCAGCGGCGCCCCATGCGACGGGATGTCCCCAACGGTCGTAATGAGCATCGATATCAATATCGCGATGGACGCCGATATCTCGATCGACCTCGCGATTGATGTTGCGGTTGATATCTCCATTGCGATTGACATTCCGGGTAACATCCTGATTACTTCGAACGCTCGTCCTCGCCACGTCCCGGTTCACGTATGTAGCCCCTCCTGCCCGCACACCGGCGCCACCTCCTGCCCCTGCGCGGGCGCCACCTCCGCGGCGTTGAGCTTCGACCGTGAAGGAACCAAGAACAAGCAGGAAAGCGATGAAAATTCTGAATTTCATGATCAGTTCCTCTTTCTTAGTTAGTCACTCGAGCAAACTTGATACGTACCGCGTCAGGAGGCGGAGTGAATGTGAACAGGTCGTTATTGATGGCAGGCGCGAGATCCCACTTCAGTAAGGCTATATATTGCGGGTGTGTGGGCTGCGTCTTACTCGTGATGACCAGCTTGCGAGGCAATGGTGTCTCGTCTTTTTCAATCCACACCTGCCAGTCGACATCCGGCTGACGGATTGCCACATGATCGCATTCGACGCCATCGATGCGGCTGGTACCGATATAGCCGGCGGCTGTAATGTTCTGCAGCAGGTTTTCGTCGGCCGACATGTAAATGAAGTCCGCCAGGGGAAACACGATCCCGTAGCGGGCGCGAATTGCATCCAGAGTCCTGGCTACCGTGGGTGGGGTGGGCGTAACGGCATAGTGTTTGCCCTGTGTGTCGTAAAGAGTCAACGTCTGCCCGTCATAAATGAATTGCAAATCCTGTTCGTCGCCTGCCATGTGCGCATACAGGCGGTCGGGCAATTGAACGGATACCTCGTTTGACGCACTTTTCTGAATCTTCATATTCGAGTCGACAATTTCATCTCTCGATACCTCAGAGCTGATCCTGAATATCTTCAAGGTCTTGAGGTAGTTACTCATGTTGCCAAGCGCCGTCATCGCCTGAGCGTCAATCGCGCTACTTTTGTCAGCCGGCTTTTGTCGCCTTTGTGGGCCTTGCGCCGACACGATCACGGAGAACAAGCACAATATGCTCAGGGTCGGAATGATCCGCATATTCATAGTCGCTCCTTAAAATGCTTCGCCAGGAAAAACGTAGAATTCAATGTAGGTTCGCGCCGTGGCGGGACCAATCCTGAGAATTGCGGGGCAGACTCTGTTTTTTTACGCGGGTCCAGCGAGGAGCGACTCCCTCATCGTGAATGCGAAGTGAGTGCCGGCAAAAACCAGAACTGGTTGCAGCATGTCGCCGACTCGCCAGAAGATTGGCGGCAAGGAGAAGGGCCATAGCCGCTTCCGGTCTATGACCGCCGGTATTTCGTTGATTCCAGGAAAAACCGGCGCTCATAGAGCGCCGCTACAGTAAGAGACAAACGCTCGATTCAATAGTTTTGCAACACCCGCTTTCAAGGAGGGGAATGCGCTAACCCACCCTACTCCGCCCGGCCGGTGAGTCCCGCCTTGTAGAGGCGATCATCCATGTAGTGCCGGCGGGTGAACTTGAAAATGGGCGTGTGTTTGATCTCGCACAGGTATTCAGGAATGGGCCAGAGAGGTTCTTCCGACGTCATCCACTCGAGGCGGTCGAAGCGTGAAAGGTTGATGGGGCGTGAGTAAGCGCGCAGCGTCTTCTCCCCGTCCAGATTGTAATAGTGCTCGAAGTAGGACATGACAAGTTCCCGCAGTGTTCGGTAAACCGGTGTTCGGAAGCGCAAGCCCGCATAATTCGATTTCGCGATGGCTCCCCAGCAGCCGTTCAAACGAAAGACGGAGATCACGTGATCGTCATCGCGAACGGACTCCAGATCCAGAATCAGCGGCGGCTGTCCGTTCACTCGCAGTGCGGCAGCAGCGAGCAGGGCACCTTCAAAACAGTGGGCTGTGCCATGGCTGAGCGCAAGCCGTGGTGAACGGCAGGTTTCGCCGTCGCGCTCCTTGTTGTACGGAAGATCTTCCAGGTACTGCTGGATTTTCTCGGGAGTGGAGAGGCGGCGCAAGAGATGAAGCTCGTCTTTACTGAGGTTGAACTTTCCTGCGGATCTCAATGGATTCGATGACATCCCCTTCCTGGATTTTATCGAGGTTTTCCAAACCTTCTGTAATTCGCGCAAAAACAGTGTAATTGTGATCGAGCCGAAAGTTGTCCACAAGATTGACGAAGAACTGCCCGTCGCCCGTATCCCGGCCGCGGGTCGACAGGCCCAGCGTTCCACGAAGATTCGACTGCAATCCCAATTCGTCACGCATGAAGTCTCCGATTCCAACATACTCGTTGGCACCGGGGCTGCCTCCCTGCACAACGAAATTCGGCACGATACGGTGCATTGTCAGGCCGTTGTAGTATCCCTTCTCGGCCAATCCAGCGAACATCGCGGCAGTGACCGGCGCGTCGTCCAGAAGCATCTGGACCGTCAACGTGCCGGCTTCCTTCATTTTAATCAGGGCCGTTGCGCCGGCCAGACCACGCACATAGCTGTCCGGCGGCGGCGGGGCTGGAGCGTATCGTTTCGTGCGTGGCACTTCTGGAACACCTGTAATCTGCCAGTTGATGTCGGCGGCAAGCTGCGCGATGACGGGGTCCGGGTCGGAGAGCAAGGGCCGCAATTCGCCTGCAGCCCGGACATTTCCGAATTCGCGCAGCCGCTCGAGAATTTCCTTTCGTGTATCGCGCGACGTCGCCTTCTTATCGCGCGTGATGCGATCGAGAGCACCAAGCAGGGCCGACAAAGCCAATCGCCCGTCTTCCCAGCCTTTCAGATTTTCCGCCGCAGCGCGCACGAGGCCGTAGTCGGGACTATCGAGTGCCTTGATGCTGTCGCGTGGCGACGCCAAAGATGCAGCGAACACATTCGGATTATTGTCCCGGGAAAGGCGTGTGAGCGTCCGTTCGTCCTTCACAATCTTCGCGGCAGCCGCCGTGTACGCTCGGACCTGCCACATCGGGTGCTCCGCGAACTTTGGCAGCCGCTTGCGCGCCAGTTCCCGATCCACTTTTGCGAGTGATACGAGCGCCCGGGCCTGGTGACGCCAATCCTTATCTGTATCGACAATCCGTTCGAGGATCTTTGGTGAACATGCATTGCCGAGTTGATCGATAGCCAGAAGTACGACGTGCTCGCTTGGATCGCGAAGAGCCGCAGCGGCGCGATCGCAATTGCCTGCAAGGCGCAGCGCTTCATATCGCACGATCGGCGAAGGATCGTCTTTCCACTGCTTTGAAGCGACCACCGCGAGCCGGCGAACCTGAGGCTCCATATCTTCGAGGGCCACTGCCAGCGTGGCGGCGTCTGCATCCCCCGCTGTGTTCAAGGTCAATAACGCAAGCTCGCGAACGGTGGGTGCGGTGTTGTTGCGAATCGCCTCGCGCAAGGCAGTAATGGTCGCCGCAGCAGGTTTCATCGTGCGTGAGTTCTGCCGGAACAGGGCCTCGAGGCCTTTCGCAGCGCCGGTCCGGGCCGGAAGGTCGGGATCCGCGAGGCCTCGCACCAGAACGTCTTCCGTACCCGAAGCCACCTCTCGCAACCGCCCTATCGTTTCGTAAATCACGCCGCGAACAGTTGGGTCCTTCTCGGAGTCGGGAAGCGATCCAAAATCGAACGACACATTCATCTGGCCGAGGGCATTGACGGCTTCCCGGCGAACGGCGGGGTCTGTCGAAGCGAGGAACGGCCGAATCGCGCCGGCGTAGTCGGGTCGCTCGAACCGCCCGAGCGCTCGAACGGCAATGCGCTGGATTTGCAGATCGGGATTCTTCAACGCCTCGAGAAGGACTACCGGGTTCTCGACGCGGGCATCTTCCTCTTCCAGCATGGTTCGCTGGAGCGGGAGTTGAAAAAACACAAAGACTCCAAGGCACAACGCGGCGTAGCGGCAACCAAATTTGTGGAATTGGTTCAGGCGAGGGTATTCCCCTCCTGGAACAGGAGGGGTGGACGCGCCATCAAGAAAATGCCGCGAAGCCTCCTTTGAAGGCGCGGCCGGGGTGGTCAGTTCGGCGAAAACGTGGGCACGCCGGTCTGACCACCCCGTCTGCGCCGCTTCGGTGGCTTCGCGTCTTTTTATTAATGGCGCAGCCACCCCTCCTGTCCCAGGAGGGGAATACGCTCGCCTGACGATGTTAAGAATCATGTTTCCTTGTGGTTATTGCGGCCCGAATCGCATCGGGAATCGGCGTGGATTTGAATTGGGTATCGACACAAACCACAGTGACGTATCCCTCGGCTTGCTTCGCACCAGTTACGTCATCGACGATTTCAAAGTTGTAACGCACCGTCTTCTGACCTTCGAATTGAGGATCCAGACGCACTCGAATCGCCGCACCGGCACGAATCGGCCGTATAAATTTCGAGAATGCTTCGACGCGCGGCATCCAGACACCGTTTTCTTCGAGCAGTTCCTGGCGATTTGCTCCGGCCGCGCGAAACAGGTCCTCTTCCGCGTGCTCGACATACTTGAAGAAGTGCGGAAAGAAGACGATGCCGGCCGGGTCGGCATCTCCCCAGTACGTCTGAAGTTTCACCTCGAACATGACGCGCGATTTTAGCACTGCTAGACTGCAGGGCATGGAAATGTTCTTCTCGGAACTGGGGGAAAATCTGGGCGGGCCCAAGAATCCGCTCTACCTGCTTCACGATCGCTTGAAGGGCGAAGATGCGAAGATTGTCGATCTCGTCCGTGGGAACGTGAACGAGCACGGGATCGTTTTTCCGCCCGGCCTGCTCGATGAGATCCTGAAGAACGCGGCCGAGGCTGCGCGCGTTTACCGGCCGGACTCGCTCGGTCAGCGGCCGGCCCGGGAGTCGATCGCTCGCTATTATGGGACCTTGGGTATTCCAGCAGATCAGGTCGTGATCACGCCGGGGACGAGCGTTTCCTACTGGTACTGCTTCAAGCTTCTTGCCGAGGCCGGGGATGAGATTCTGTGCCCACAGCCGTCGTATCCGCTGTTTGATTACATTGCGCAGTTATGCGGCGTGCAGATGACCCACTATCGGCTTGTTGAATCGCGCGATTGGGCGATCGATCTGGATCACCTCGAACATCAAATCACGACTGCGACGCGCGCCATTGTTCTGATCTCGCCGCATAACCCGACAGGTATGGTCGCAGACCGGCAGCAACTCGAAGGGCTGGCAGAAATCGCGCTGCGCCACGCGCTGCCGATTATTTCGGATGAAGTCTTCAACGAGTTCATTTTTGGATTGGATTCTTTCCCGCGGATCGCCGGCACTGAAGCGCCCCTGGTCTTCACGCTCAACGGATTCTCGAAGATGTTCGCGTTGCCGGGAATCAAAATCGGATGGATGGCCGTGACTGGCGAACAATCCCTTGTTCGGAAGGCAGTGTCGGCTCTCGAACTCATCTCCGACACGTTTCTGCCGGTCAACGAGATCGCGCAATTCGCCGTGCCGGAGATCTTTCGACAGGGCCAGGACTTTCTAAAGCGGTACGCTCAATGGGTTGCTGAATGCCGGTCTGCAGCGCTGGAAGGGCTGAAAGGGGTTTCGTTCGTCCAACCCCGGGGAAGTTTTTACATTACTCTTCCTATCGCCGGCGACGAGGAAAAGACCGCTGCCGCTCTGCTCGAGGGCGAACGCATTCTCGTCCACCCCGGTTATTTCTACGACATCGCGCCAGACCACCTGGTAATGACCTTCATCGACGATCCGGCTTTGGTGAAGCATCACTTTGAGCGGATTCGGGAAACCGCGGGCGGGATGTAAAACACAAAGACACAAAGGGCACAAAGACACAAAGAAGGCCGCGCATCTAATGTTTCTTTGCGCGGCCTTCTTTGTGTCTTTGTGCCCTTTGTGTCTTTGTGTTTTACATCCCCGCCTTTAGCCCGCGTTCGTCGAATTTGCTAGAATTCTTCTCCATGCAAACCTTACGGCGATTGATATGGGTGTCCATGTTGCTGGCTGTTGTGGCGTCTCCCGTCTTCACGCAAACGAGCGCGAGGCTGGAGCAACTCAAAAAGGAGGCGACGGCCGACGTGGACAAAATGAAAGATCTGAGCCAGCAGATGGTGGATCAGGTCTTCAGCTACGGTGAACTCGGCTTTCAGGAATTCGAGACGTCGCGGTACCTCGTCGATGTCCTGAAGAAAAACGGATTCCAGGTCAAGGAAGGAATCTCGGGCATACCCACCGCGTGGATTGCCACATGGGGCTCCGGCAAGCCCGTCATCGCGCTGGGCAGCGATATTGACGGAATTCCCAAGGCATCGCAGAAACCCGGCGTCGCCTATCACGATCCGATTATTGAAGGCGCGCCCGGCCACGGTGAAGGCCATAATTCCGGCGTCCCGCTCAACATCACCGCAGCGATTGCGGTGAAGAAAATCATGGAGCGCGAGAGGATCCCCGGCACACTGATGCTCTGGCCGGGAGTCGCCGAAGAACTTCTCGGATCGAAGGCGTACTTCATACGCGACGGGTACTTCAAGGATGTCGACATCTGTCTTTTCACTCACGTGGGCGACAATCTCGGAGTCAGCTACGGACCGGCCAACGGGAGCGGCCTGGTGTCCATCGAGTACACGTTCTTCGGCGAGGCGGCCCATGCCGCCGCGGCGCCCTGGAGAGGCCGCAGTGCCCTTGATGCCGTCGAGTTGATGAACGTTGGCTGGAATTATCGAAGGGAACATCTCCGGCTTCAGCAGCGCTCGCATTACATCATCAGTAATGGCGGCGATCAGCCGAACGTTGTACCGAGCGAGGCGTCTGTCTGGTACTACTTCCGCGAGGTCGATTACTCGCACATTTCAGACATGTACGAAATCGGCAACACGATGGCGCAGGGCGCCGCGATGATGACCGGCACGACTGTGAAGAGCCGCATTCTCGGCTCGGCCTGGCCCGGGCACTTCAGCAAGCCGGTTGCCGAAGCCGCTTACAGGAACGTCGAAGCGGTGGGATTGCCGGATTGGAGCAACGCAGACCAGACTCTCGCGAAAGCGATTCAACGAGAAGTGGGCTCGATGCCCAACGGGCTCGCAACAAGGCTCGACAAGCTGCCGGAACCGATCAAAGAGCCGCAGGGTGGCGCGTCTGACGACATCGGCGACATCTCATGGAACGTCCCCACGATAACGCTGCGCTATCCATCGAACATCCCCGGCCTGCCCGGCCATCACTGGGCGAACGCGGTCTCTATGGCTACACCTATCGCTCACAAAGGTGTGACAGCCGGCGCAAAGGTTCAGGCCATGACAGTGCTCGACCTCCTGCTGCAGCCGGGCATGGTGGAAGACGCATGGAACTACTTCAAGAATGTCCAGACGAAAGACCAGAAGTACACGCCATTCATCGGGCCCGGGGACAAGCCGGCGGTCCACCTGAACACCGAGATCCTCGCGCAGTATCGGAGCGAGATGAAGAAGTACTATTTCGATCCAACGAAATACAAAACCTACCTGGAGCAACTGGGAATCAAGTACCCCACGGTGAAGGAGATCAAGTAGGGGAATGATGAGGAACCACGAAGACAGAAAGAATTAGCCGCGAATTACGCTGATTACGCGAATGGGGCGCATCAAGAACTTTCTTTTGCGCCCCATTCGCGTAATCAGCGTAATTCGCGGCTAATTCTTTATCAAAGGGTTCTGGCTGTGATTGCAATCACAGCCAGGGTCACTATCAGAAACGACGCGGTGACAGTGGTCCAAACGGCCCGGGTCATGTCATCATCCTTACCGCCCTCAGGGTCGGCAGGGTCACCAACCCAGATCGCCGTTACGAGTACGCCATCTTTGTAGATCGGCCCAATCAGGCGCCGCTGAAGCAGTCCAGCCATGGTCGCCTCGCTCCAACCCGGATTCGGGCCCGGCAAGACAGCATGTTGCTGGAATCCAATGCGCCAGCCTTTTGTCGCCGACAGATTCGGAAACAGCGCTGCGGACAAGCCGAGAATCAACCAGGCCAGCCGCGCCGGAACGTAATTCATCACGTCATCAAGGCGTGCACCGCACCAGCCGAACCGAAGATACCTGGGCGTCTTGTAGCCCACCATCGAGTCCATGGTGCTGACGACCTTGAAGAGCAGAAGCCCAGGGATTCCCAGCAGGACGTACCAGAAAACCGGACTGAGAAAACCATCGACCAGGTTTTCACTCAGACTCTCGATGGCCGCCCGACGGCAGGCCGCAAGATCCATTGCCGCAGTATCGCGGCCGACCAGGCTTCCGATCGCCTTTCGCGCACCAATCAAGTCGTCGTGTCTGGCCGCCCGCTGAACGGCCCGGACATGGTCGATAAGATCTCGAAGGGCCAGCAGCGTGTAGAGCAGCACGATATGTCCGGCGACACCGACTTGAAGTACGACGAAACTCGGAACAACGACCCAACTCAGAACGAGCAGGAGAAAGAGCGCACAACCACCGCCATAGCCATCCCAACCACGCTGTCTAAGAAACCGTTCACAGGCGGAGAGAGTTTGTCCCATGAGTCGCACGGGATGAAACCAATAATGGGTATCACCAAAGGCGGCATCGAGCAGGACACCGGCAATCAACAACGCCGCAGATGGGGCTAGTCCTTCGATTCCCATTTCGCCGTCCAACCCAGAGCAAGCGCGTCGTAGATGACCTCCAGCGGTTGATCCATGTTGACGTCCAGTTGCTGCCAGAATCTGTGCCACGCTTCGGTGCGCGCCGACAGCGACGCGGCCACAAGCGCAGCCTGCTGGCGCAAAACATCGCGTCCCGCCGAAGCCGGAAGAACTCCGAACCGAAGCCGATCCCAGACAGCGGTAAACGCGTAAGCGGCAGCGGCAACCTGGGGTTCATATAGAATGGCGTTCCGGTTCTTTTCCAGAAGATGAATCAATGGCTCGCTGAGCCGGACGCGCATCGCTTCGATGAACGTGGTCTCCGAAAAACCGAACCGCCGCAACCCGTGAACAAGACTGCGAGTCAGCGACGCCTCCAGTCCGTTTTGCCACTGGAGAGCCCTCCTGGTCGCAACGCGCACACTCAGGCCCAGCATCTCGCCGAGTTTCGTATGCGGGCTCGCCGAAGCGTACGCGTAACGACCTTCGACGACCGGCGCCGCGAGGCAGACCTGATCCGTTCCGGTGCCGGTGGCCAGATCCTGCGAATAGCGGCTTGAAATGCCAAGCTCCAGCAATGCCGCGGTTTTCCCTTCTGTGGCCGTGATCAGGGCGCGGACCTGCGCTTCAGGCTTGAGCTGTTGATTGACCATCACGATCGTATTGATCGTTCCGGCGACAGGCGCCAGCTTGTTCCAGCCCGAAGGAGTTTCAATCCAACGCGCAGGGTCGCCGGCACATGAAGCATTTCCCTCGACTCCCGCAGTCACGATCGCATCCACCCGAAGTTCGTCGAACGACAACGTTTCGTGCGCGGCGTAAATCATGTTGGCGGCTGTTCCCATTACAGCGGCTTCGCCGAAGGGAAGCGCGAGTTCCTGACAGACGGCGCGGTGATAACCTTCAAGACCAAGGCCGGAGATCTTCGAATACCTTTCGACGTGCTCGTTCGCCTCGCAACTCTGGTGATTCACGAGGTAGCGAATATCCTCACGGAGTCCGCCGACACAGGATGAAGTCGTCAACACACGATGCGCTTCGTCGAGTTCGACAATGATGAAGCGGCCTTGCCGATAGACTGAGAATCCGGGTCCATTAAACCAAGGTGAGGATTTCCAATCCGATTCTTGTACGGGTCGCGTCACGGCGCATTAGCCTAACGACAAAAATCGCCCCGCACAATTGAATACTTGAAATGGCTATTGCACGCGCTGACTTCGTGTGTTAGGTTTCCATCCGTTATCGATGGCCTGAACGTTAGGCCCTTGAGGGAATCCGGTGAGAATCCGGAACTGTCCCGCAGCGGTAAGCAGGAACGAACGCCGTATCGAATGCACTGGCTCACAGAAAGCGAGCTGGGAAGCAACGGCCAGTAGGAATAGGAAGAGGTTGCTGCCTGCAAGTCCGAAGACCTGTCGATGACCGAATTTTCTCATTCGAGCCTTCGAGGCAGGGGCTGGATGGACCATCAATCACTTCGGATTCTCCCAACATCAATCGAACCCGTTTTGAAAAGCTGGCATCCGTCTGCTTGCGAAGGCTCCGAAAAGGGAACAGCCGCGGAGCGGCGATAGAGTGTAGCCCCGGGCGCAAGCCCGGGGTAGGAGTCGTTTTGGAACGCAGCCCCGTAGGGGCGACAGATTCCGAGGACTCTTTCGCCCCTACGGGGCTGAGATCGTGTCGAACGATAAGCCCGGGCTCGCGCCCCGGGGCTACACTCTGTCGCCGCTCCGCGGCTAGCAGCCTGAATTCCCCAAAGGAGCTGCATCATGTCCGCTGCTGGTGTCCTTGGAATGATTGCAGGTGTGGCAGTCGCCCTGCATTTCGCACAGGCGTATACGGGCCCGCTCGAGATCCCGCGAACTATCGGCCCTTATGGGACTGCGAATTTCACGACGGGTGATACGGCCTATCCGCGGCGAGCCATTGATGCCGAAGGCTATCGGATAAAGATCAGCCGTCCGGTGAAGACGATTGGTTCTCAAAGCTGGTCGATCGACGAATTCGTTTACTCCCTGGTGCCTCCGCAAAGCGTGGTTGCGGTCAGTGAGAACGCGTATGACCGCCGCTACAGCAATGTTTACGAGTGGGCCGAAAAGTTTCGTCCTGCGATCACAGCCAATCCCGAAGTTGTTCTCAAGCTCAATCCGGATTTGCTTCTGGTATCGAGCACCGGCCGGTCCGACTTCACGGACCTTGTGAAAAATGGCGGGATCCCGGTGTTCCGGCTGTTCACGGCTTTCACGTCTCTGGACGAAGTCGGCCGGACCATTCTGCTGGTGGGATATCTCACCGGCGGGGAGGTTGCTGCCCAACGCGTCCACGAAGAATTCCAGCAAGCAATCCAGCGCGCAAAAAAACGCAGGCCTGCCGGCGCAGTCGCACCACGAATCCTCGGTTACACGGCAGGTTACAGCTACGGAGGCCAGACGCTCTTCGACGACATCGTGCGCGCAGCCGGTGGCACGAACGTTGGCGCCGAAAATGGGCTGCGCGGATATGAGGCAGTCAATACGGAGCAGATCCTGCACTGGAATCCGGAATGGATCATCTCCAGCGCGGCGCAGGGTCAGCCCGACTCGGTATTGCGGCGTCTCATGGAAGACCCTGCGATCGCGCTCACAACAGCGGCACGGAAGGGTCAGGTGCTGGTGCTGGAAAACAGTGTCTTTCTTCCGATGTCGCCATTTACCAGGCTTTTTCTCGATGTCCTGAGCGAGGCTCTGTATGGAACTGCCCCGGGAGCATAAGCGAATCATTTTTCCTGGCGTCGTGATTTTGCTTCTGCTTGGTTCGGCTCTGGCCGGCATCACGATCGGAAGCACAGACGTCGCGTTGAAAGCGACATTCCGAGTTGTGGGATTGAAACTGTTTCCTTTCTGGTTCTCGGCAAACGACGTATCGCGAGCAGACGAGGTTATTGTCTGGCTCATCCGCGTTCCGCGCACGATCGTGGCCGCATTCGTCGGCGCCGGACTCGCAATGGCCGGCGCGTTGATGCAGGGGTTGTTCCGCAACTCGCTTGCGGAGCCCAACGTTGTCGGTGTTGCTTCGGGCGCTGTACTGGGGGCTGTGATCGTATTCATCTCGGGCATCGCCGTAACATCGGCGATCGCATTGCCGCTGGCGGCATTCTGCGGAGCACTGCTGGCCCTCATGCTGGTCTATTCACTCGCCACGCGCGGCGGGGCCACACCGGTATCGACGCTTCTGCTGAGCGGAATCGCCCTGGCGGCGCTCCTGCAAGCCATCTCGTCGCTGCTCATCTCGTTCAGCATCATCAATTGGCAAATCGCACAGGAAATCCTGTTCTGGATGATGGGTGGCCTGGACAGCCGCACATGGACTCACGTGTGGATTTCGGCGCCTTTCATAACGCTCGCAATGCTCGTGAGCCTGTATTACGCACGCGATCTCGACCTGCTCGTTCTGGGAGAAGAGCCCGCGGCCGCACTCGGCGTGGAAGTGGAGTCCAGCAAGCGCGTCATTATCGTCGCAGCGGCGTTGATGACAGGAAGCGCGGTGGCGGTCGCCGGCGCTGTAGGCTTCGTCGGCCTCATTGTGCCTCACGTCGTTCGTTTGTTTGTTGGACCAGGCCACCGCGCACTGCTTCCCATGAGCGCCCTGACCGGAGGCGCCTTTCTCATACTCTGTGACCTCCTGGCGCGAACCATCCATCCACCAACGGAAATCCGGCTTGGGATCATCACGGCCACATTCGGCGCGCCGTTCTTTCTATTCCTTCTATTGCGCAACCGGGAGGTGAGCCGGCCATGAGTTCTCTTGCGGCGATTGGATTGGGAATACAACGTTCGGACCGCTGGATTCTGCGCGATGTGTCGCTGGAGCTTTGCCCGGGGATCGTGCTGGCCGTGGTCGGGCCCAACGGCTCCGGCAAATCGACGCTCCTGCGAAGCATGGCCGGACTCTGGCGGGCGACCGAGGGCCGCGTGGTGCTCGATGAGCGAAATGTACGAGATCTGCGGCGCATCGAAATCGCAAAGAAAATCACCTATGTTCCCCAGGAGATAAGACTGGAATTCGATTTCTCGGTCCGCGAAATCGTGCTCATGGGGCGCTATGCGCACCGCGGGCGCTTCGAACGGGAAACGCGGGAAGACCTGCGAGTAACTGACGAAGCATTGGTGCGCGCGGACGTCATGCATGTCGCCGATCGCCCGGTCACCGGCCTGTCGGGCGGCGAGCGACAGCGCGTGTTAATTGCGAGAAGCCTGGCGACCCGTGCCCCAATCCTTCTCCTGGACGAGCCGACCGCAAACCTGGACGTCGATCACAGCCTGGATGTTCTCGAGCTCTGCCGATCGCTCGCCGACGATGGACATGCGGTCGCGATCGCAACACACGATCTCAACGCCGTCCAACGGTTCGCGGATCGCGTTGCGTTGATCGATGCCGGTCGATTGATTTCAGTGGGGACCAGGGAAACCGTACTGACCGCCGGGAATCTGGAGCGGGCTTTCCGAGTGAGGTCGGAAGCACTGGTTGGCTCCGACGGTACGCCGCTGCTGCTGTTCTATCGGAAAACGAAACTGTAGCGGCGGTCTATGACCGCCGGTATTTCGTTGATTCCGGGAAAAACCGGCGCTCATAGAGCGCCGCTACAGTTGGGTTCAGGCGGATTTTTAGGTTTCATCCAAAACTGAGGGAGGAACGCGTGACTCTACTAAGAAATATCTTCTTCATCCTTGTAACCATTCTCATATCGCAAAACCTTGTCTGGGCCGACGATCTGACCGGACGCGTTCTTGACCCGCAGGGAAGCGTTGTTCCAGCCGCTCAGGTCCGGCTGTTCGATCGCAAGACCGGCCAGCTCCGGACGACAGTCAGCAACTCCGAAGGCGGCTTTTCTTTCCGTGGCATTCCGCGGGGCGATTACCTGCTGGAGGCCGACGCCTCGTCGTCGGCGTTGACTGCATCCAGGCAGGTCTCATTGCGGGGCGATCAAAGTGCCGATCTGGAACTGAAGATCTCGGGCACGAATGTCGAAGTGCTGGTGACGGCGGTCGGCACTCCTCAATCCATCGAAGAAACGGCCAAAGCCATCGATGTCGTCGATGCCGACCAGATTGCGCAACGGGATGAACTTTCGATCACCGAAGCTATCCGTACCCTTCCCGGCATTCGCGTCAAGCAACTGGAAGGCCCCGGCAGCTTCGTATCGATCAGGACGCGCGGCCTTCGAAACCAGGACACGGCCGTTTTGATCGATGGTATGCGCTTTCGCGATGCGGGCAGCATCCAGGGCGATGCGACCGCATTCCTCGAGGATATGACCATCGTGGATACTGAACGTATCGAGGTTCTGCGCGGCTCCGGCTCTTCACTTTATGGCAGCCATGCGCTCGGTGGCGTCATCAACATCACTACCAGGCCCGGCGGCGGCCGAACGCATGGCGAATTTCGCGCCGAAGGTGGCGGTCTCGGCATGATTCGCAGCGTGCTTGGGATGGGAGGAGGTCTCGCTGCAGACCGTTTCACATATAGCGGAAGCGTGTCGCACCTCAACGTGACCAAGGGCGCGCGCGATGGCACTCCCTATCGCAATACGGCAACGCAGGGCGCTGCGAAATACAGCTTTACTCCCGGAATATCCCTGAATGGCAGGCTCTGGTATTCCGACAGCTATCTTGCGACCACCGAAAATCCAACGTACAGTCCGGCGACTCTGGCCAACGGAACAGGGCCGATTTACACAGCGGTAGCGCTTCCGCTCGACCAACTGGAGCGGTTCGAGAGAAAACAGCCCTACACCGTGGGTAATGCGACGTTTATTCCAAACCAGATCAATCCCGATGGACGGCGGCTGGGAAATTTCCTCAGCGGCGCGTTGACCTTCCAGCATCAGATTTCTCCAAATAGCTCGTACCATGTCGGCTACCAGCGAGTAGATACGAAGCGCACTTACCTCGATGGTCCTGCGGGCCCAGGTTTATTCGAGCCGACGGGGGCGTCCCGAAGCAACTTTGACGGCTACACCGACACGATTCAGGCTCACTTCGATCAACGCGCCGGGGGCTATAACTTCATCACGTTGGGTTACGAGTTCGAAGCGGAGAAGTATTACACCTTCAACGGCTCGAATGCAGGGGCCAACTCGATCGATCTCCGGCAGCGCAGTAATGCGTTTTACGTTCAGGATCAGATTCGTCTCATCGAAGGCCAGCTCCAATTGACAGTGGCCGGACGGGCGCAGTCCTTTAAACTGAAGACGCCCGCCTTCGCCGGATCCCCCGGTCCGTATACTGGCGTTTCGGCAGTCGAGCCGCCGAACGCATATACCGGTGATGGTTCGCTCGCGTACTTTTTCAGACGGAGCGGAACAAAATTGCGCGGCCATATCGGTAACAGCTTCCGTGCGCCGTCGGGGTATGAGCGATACGGTGGTGGAGGAACCAGTTTCTATGGCGATCCCCGTCTCCGCCCCGAGCGATCGATTGCCATGGATGGCGGAATCGACCAGTGGCTCTTCGGATCAAGGCTGCAGCTTGGCGGAACGATCTATTACACGAAATTGCAGGAGCTCATTCGGTTCGACAGCTTTCTTCCAGGAGATCCGTTCGGCCGCCGCTTCGGCGGATATGCGAATGGCGGGGGCGGCATCGCTCGTGGATTTGAATTCAGCGGCAAAGTATCGCCAACGTCCAAAACGAATTTCCAGGCGTAGTACACGTACGTCAATGCCGAATCGCGTATCCCGACAATACCGGCCATCAATTACTACGACGTGCTGGGAAACTCCAAACACACATTCACGCTGACGGCAACGCAATGGTTCGCGAGCCGATTCAATGTGGCCTTCGATATGTCTGCAGTCAGCGACTACACGACCACCCTTTTCGGCCTGGACTTCAGTTCACGCCCATTCACTTTTGACGGTCCCACGAAAGCGGATGTCGTCTTCCATTACGAACATCCCCTGAGCGACCAGAGAAGTCTGGAGTTCTACACGAAGGTGGAAAACATCTTGAATCAGCAGGCCTACGAGGACGGTTTCATCGGCCCCAGGGCCTGGGCCGTCGCGGGCTTCCGTCTCAAGTATTAAAGCGGGCAGCGGCGGAGGATCTGCAATCAGCAAGTTGCTGATTGCAGATCCTCTTCGACGACTACCGGTGGTATTGCGGTAGTGTTGTGGGTACGTTTGTTCTTCCCAATCCCACGATTCTTCAGATCTTTAGCGAAGGAATCGTTCTTGCCGCAAAAAAGGCAGAGACCTTTTTGCCCAAAAGGAGACCTGGAGAATGAATTCCACTTTTTCTCGAGTGATGCTCGTTTTAGCGATTATGTCCGTGTTTGTCCTGCAAACGTATGCGCACCATGGGGCTCAGTTTCTAAGCCAGGCCAGGGAAATGAATACGGCCGAAGTTCAACTTGGCGAGATGGCCGCCGGCAAGGCGCACGATTCCCGAGTCAAGGATTTTGCACAGATGATAGTGAAGGATCACAAGCAGACCCTCGACAAGATTCAAGAGTTATGGGACGCCCGGTCCAGGAAGGCCGGCAACAAGACCAATCAAAACGTTCAGGTCAACGCGGAACACAAGCGGGTTTCAGATCGGCTTTCGAAACTTTCGGGCGAACAGTTCGATCGCGAGTTCATGGGCGTGATGGTACGCGAACATCAGGCCGCCATTAAAGCCTTTCAGCTGCACAGTCACGCCCACGGTTATGGAACGACTAACAAGTCGTCCTCAAAGGTCGATTACATGAAGGATACGGACACGGCGCAATTCGCCACCGAGACGCTGCCGACGCTCCGTGAGCATCTCCAAAAGGCCCAGGATATTGTAAAGGGGATGCGCGGCACAACGACGACCCAGTAGCCGGCGACCCGTATTCAATCGAGCGCGCGGCTTTTACTGTAGCGGCGCTCTATGAGCGCCGGTTTTTCCTGGAATCAACGAAATACCGGCGGTCATAGACCGCCGCTACAGTAGACGGAACCGCTCTTCAATTCATGGCTTCTCGGTGCCGGTGTAGCTGAAGTCGGCGGTGGTGACGGCCCCGGCTTTCACAGTCACGGACTTCGTCATCATTCCGAACCGTTCGTGCCAGATCTGAATGGTGTGTGTCCCGGCAGGTACTTTATCGATCTGATAAGTGCCGCCCTCGCCGCTGACGGTGAAATAGGGATGATTGACGACCCCGACGTACGCGGTCATCCAGGAGTGCATGTCGCAGCCGAGCTTGATCATGATTTCTTCCTGCGTCGGCTTGTAGGATTGAACGAGACCTGCCCTCGGCTGCCCAACATTGAAACTGGTGTTCTTGATGGATGCGCTGTGCAGGTTGTGCATCCAGTTGTCGCTGTTCTTGATCTGCAGGACCTGGCCAACGCGCACGCCCACGACGCGCGGAACGTAGATACATCCATGCTGGTCGATGGTCACGGGTTGCGCGGGAACCGGTGCCTGCGGAAAGTTCCCCTGCAGTTTTACAAAAACGTTCAGCAGGCCGCCGTTTTGCGTGAGGACGGTCTCCTGAACAACCTGCTTGCCGGTGTTGACCTTCGCGCACATCGGATCGCGGCCCATCCGGATGACGGGGTTGCCGGGCGGCTTTCCAGACAGTGTAATGCGTCCTTTGATTGTTCCAGTGTTGGTCTGGGCCGCCGCGAGACCGGCGAAGATCAGAAAAACTGCCAGCGAAAGAAAAACGCGAGCTTTCATGGCCGTAAACGTCTACTGCTTCCTTGGGTTCGCCTGCCGCTCCTTCGTTTCCTTGTCGAATTGCTTCGCTTCTTCCGGGTACCAGTATTTCAGATGACAGTTTTCGCATGCCTTATCGATCGCATCGCCCGCGTTCAAAAGATCCTCTGGGTTCTTTGCGTCAACAGCCTTCAATACCGGAGCGACTGTATCCTGCAGTGCGTGCGCAAAATCAGTGAAAGCCTTCCGGTCCGCACTGATGAGAGCCTCAATCTGGTGCGGTTCCAGTTCGATATTGGGGTTTTCGGACTTGACCCCTTCTTCGGCAACTTTGCGGCCCGGCATCAATAGCAGGTTTCCGGCCTCGAACAACATGATGGCGTGACGTCGAACGTCCTTCCACTCATCGGCAGTCTTCGGAGCTTTTTCTTCGACTCCTCGTTCGCTCACCGTCGTTGCAACCGACTCCCATATGAAATCCGATCCCGGGTCGACCATCGAATCCATAATGTCTTTAATGGTTGCATTTATCCGGTAATCCCCCTGCGGTTGGGCCGGCGGCTGAGCTGTACACGCAGTCAGGAGAAAAAGGCTTCCTACAAGCAATAAAGCATATCCACGCATGGCATCCCCTTTCTGAAGAGGTTCATTGTACTCCGGGTAAAATTCGGGGACAGACGTATAAATCACCTAATTAGCAGGAAACTAACCTTGAAGGCTAATTAGGTGATTTATACGTCTGTCCCCGAATTAGCCTGGCGCCTCGGTGACTATAGATCCGCGATTTGTGACGGATGCTGAAGAATTTCTGAATTTTTAGTCAGAATTGCACGGTCCACGTCCGCCTCCGCGCGACTATACCGAAGATACAGCGCCGGAATCACGATCATATTTAGAAACGTCGACGTAACGATGCCGCCCAGGATCACCACGGCCATCGGCTGCTGAATTTCCTTTCCGGGTTCGCCCGCCCCGAGTGCAAGCGGGACCAGGCCGACCCCCGTCACAAGCGCCGTCATGAGGATCGGACTGAGCCGCTCCAGCGAGCCCTGAATTATCGCCTGCCGCAACGGAAGGCCCTCCTCCAGTATGAGGTGTTGGTAGTGCGTAATCAGCATGATGCCGTTGCGAGTGGCAATGCCAAACAGGGTGATGAAACCGATCAGTGACGCTATCGATAGTGTTCCCCCGGCGGCAAAGACCATAATGACACCGCCGATCAGCGCCAGCGGCAGGTTGGCCATCACCAGCAGCGCCAGCCGCGTGGATCGGAGCGCCAGATAGAGGAGCAGAAAGATTCCGGCGATCGCCACACCTGTCATGATGGTGATCTTCCGCGCCGCCTCTTCCTGGGCTTCGAATTGTCCCCCGTACTGGACGAAGTAGCCCTCGGGAAGCGCCACGTCACGCGCGATCTTTTGACGGATCGCACTGATCACCGAGCCAAGATCTCGCCCTGCAACGTTAGCCTGAATGATGATTCGCCGCTGAACATTTTCGCGGTTGATGGTGTTGGGACCCTGATCGGCCTGGACGGTTGCGACCTGGCTGATTGGGACCTTGGCGCCAACCGGAGTATCGACGAGCGTCGAGGCAATCGTTTCCACCGACTGCCTGGACGCGTCATTGAATCGGACGACGACATCGTAAGTGCGCTGGTCTTCCAGGACCTGCGACACCGCCTCTCCATTGAAAGCAGTGTCCACCGCTTCGGCGAGATCGCCGGCGCGTAGACCGACCGCCGCCGCTCTCGAACGATCGAGATTGATCTGCACCTGCGGAACACCGACCTGAGGCTCAACCAGAAGATCCACGATGCCCGGCACTGTCTCCATACTCGCGCGAATTTCTTCTGCCTTGTTGCGCAGTGTTACAAGATCCGGCCCGAACAGCTTGATCGCAATCTGCGCGCGCGTGCCGGACAGCAGATGATCGATGCGGTGAGAGATAGGCTGGCCAACTTCGGAAACCACACCGGGAATCTGGGAAAGATTCTGCCGCACTTCTTCCATCACGGCGTCGTGAGAACGGCCGAGCTGGCGCGTTACCACTTCGATCTCGCTGGCATTGACTCCGGCGGCATGCTCGTCCAATTCGGCGCGGCCGGTCCTGCGCGTTGTCGAGACGACTTCGGGCGTGCGGTGCAGCGTTTCTTCGACAATTCGCCCAACCCGGTTGGACTCCTGCAAGGAGGTTCCCGGCGGCAGCGAGATGTTGATATTGAGGGAGCCCTCGTTGAAGGGCGGCAGAAATTCTCGGCCCATCAGCGGAAAAACCATAACGGCGACGGCCAGCATCGCGGCAGAGACGCCGATGATTTGTATCGGATGGCGAAGCGTCCACTAGAGAGTGGTCGAGTAACGCTGCTTCAGCCACCGCACCAGCGCCGAATCGCCGGTTTCACGCAGAAATCGTGAATTGCCGAGGAGGTAATAGCAGAGAGCGGGCGTCACCGTCAGCGCAACGAGGAGAGATGCTGCGATCGACGCGATGTAGGCAAACGCGAGCGGCGCGAACATCCGGCCTTCGAAGCCGCCCAGGTTGAATAACGGGAGGAATACGAGAACGATAATCAGGGTGGCGAAGGCAATCGAGTTTCGAATTTCACTCGATGCCTTGAAAATCACCGTCGCCACCGGCTGCGGCATGCCGGACTGGGCGTTCTGCCGAAGGCGGCGGAAAACGTTTTCCACATCGATGATGGCGTCGTCCACCAGCTCGCCGATCGCAATGGCAAGCCCGCCCAGCGTCATCGTGTTGATGCCGATTCCGAAGTACGTCATCGCAATTACGGCGCTGATCATGGAAAGAGGGATCGCCGTCAGACTGATAAAGGTCGTCCGGAAATTCCACAGGAAGAGAAACAGGACCACCGTTACCAGCAGACCACCTTCCGCAAGCGCCCGCTTCAGGTTGCTGATGGCCCGGTCGATGAATGCCGCTTGTTGGAAGGCCCTGGTCTCGATCATCACGTCACCGGGCAGGGTTGGTTTGAGAGCCGCGAGTGCCGACTCGATCTGGCTGGTCACTTCCAGCGTGTTGGCATTGGGTTGTTTTTGAATGGTGGCGACAACGTCCGAGTGCATGTTGAAGCTTCCGTCGCCTCGCTTCAATGCCGGTCCGATGCGAACGTCAGCAACGTTCTTCAGGAGAATAGGCGTCGCGTTGCGCACAGTGACGACCGAGTTGGCGAGTTCCTCGAGACTGTTCACACGCCCGCGAGCCCGGATGAAATATTCTTCGTTGGGCCTTTCCAGAAAACCTCCGGACGCGTTGACGTTGGCATCGCCGGCGGCATCGGTGACCTGTTTCAGCGTGAGGCCGTAATCTCTCAGCTTTGCGGGATCCACGAGCACCTGGTATTGCCTGGTCTCACCGCCGATGATCATGACCTGAGCGACTCCCGCGACACCGAGCAGCCGCGGGCGAATCACCCAATCGGCAAGGGAACGAAGCTCCATCGCCGACGTGGTTGTGCTCGTCATCGAGATGAGCATGATCTCGCCCATTGTCGAGGATATCGGCCCCAGCACCGGAGGCCGGACTCCCGTCGGGAGCCGGACCTGGCCGAGCTTCTCCGTCACGAGTTGCCGGGCGCGGTAGATGTCGGTGCTGAGATTGAACTCGACGAAGACAATTGAAATGCCGACGGCCGAGTTCGAACGGACGCGGAAAACTCCCGCAGTTCCATTCATCGCAGCTTCGATCGGCAGACTGACCAGAGCCTCAACCTCTTCGGGAGCCATACCGTGCGATTCGGTCAGGATCGTCACGGTCGGCGCCGTGAGGTCCGGAAACACATCCACGGGCGCGCGCAGCGCAATGAAGCCGCCATAAGCCATGAGGACCACGGCCGCGATGACCACAATCAACCTGTTTCGGATCGACCATTGAATAATTTGGTTCAACATAATCGTATTTGCGTTCTAGCCGCGGAGCGGCGTTAGAGTGTAGCCCCGGGCGAAAGCCCGGGGTTAACCGTTGCCGCTGGATCCCAGCCCCGTAGGGGCGAAAGATTCGAATAGCGTCGACGAATCTTTCGCCCCTGCCGGGGCTGGGATCCGGCGCTATTCAGTCCACGGGCATGCGCCCGTGGCTACATTCTTATGCCGCTCCGCGGCTGGGAACCGGCTCAATCTCTCCTATACCTCATGCGTATGCGCTCCCGCATTCGCCGGCTTCAGTTCCTGTAGCTTCAGCTGATATGCGCCCTGCGTAACCACCCGTTCGCCCGCTTTAACCCCTGAAAGAATTGCCACTTTGTTCCCGTACTCGTCCCCCACAACCACATCGCGGCGCTCAAACTCCTCGCCGGTCCGCAGCACGTACACGATCTTCTTGCCTTCGTTATCGAGGACCGACTCTTTCGGAACGAGAAGCACGTTCTTTTTTTCACCGGACCCGAGCCGCAGATTGGCCTGCATCCCCAGGCGAAGCTCGCCGCTTCTGTTGTCCACTTCGAATACGGCCCTGGCCGCCCGCGTCTGCTCATCGATCACGGCACCGACGTTGACCAGCCGGCCATGGAATTCCTTGTCCGGATAAGCGGCCGTCGTAAATCGCGCGTCGACGTTCTTTGTGATCCGCCCAAGGTCTTTCTCGAAGATGGGCGCCTCCACCCACACCTGGTCCAGCGCAACGATCTCGAGGATCGGCTCACCGGGACGGACTTCCTCTCCCACGGCCTTTTTAACTTCAATCACCGTGCCCGAAATCGGAGCAGCGATGTTGTAATTCGATGCCGCTGGAGCGGTCTGCAGTGCGCGGAGCTGTTCCTGTACCGCGGCGAGATTGGCTTCTCCAGCCTTCCTGTCGGCCTCGGCGGTCTCGAGTTGACGCTGCGAATATGCCTTCTTTTCGAACAGGCGCCTCGCGCGTTCGGCCTCCGCCGCGGCTACACCCAGCCGGGCGCGGACTTCGATTTCAGCCTGTGCAAGCCGCCGCCGTTCCGCATCGAGGCGACTGTTCTCAATGCGGATCTGCGCGGCCTCCGCGGCTGTTGGTGTCTGTACGAGTGTCGCCAGGATCTGGCCGCTTGTAACGTGCTGTCCGATTCGCGGAAGAGTTCGGCTCTCGATAATGCCGCCGACAGGAGGAGCTACCAGCGCCCGATTCGACGGCGAAGCGACGACGCGGCCCGTGGAATAAATCTGCGGCAGCGCCGGTGTTTCTTCGGCCACGGCGAGCTTCAGCCGGATCAGCCATTGCTGTTCCATCCGGAAGGGAACGATTCCATTCGATTCAGCCGCCGGACCGGCCGCTACCGTGTCCCCTTGCTCCGGACGATTCCACATCAACACAGCGGCCACAACCAGTATGACGACGATGCCTGCCGGCAATATCCATTTCATGGTCGCATCTCCTTTCCTACAGCCAATTCAAGCTCGCTCACGCTGACCTGATAATCGAACAGCGTCCGGAAGTATTGCTGCCGCACTTCGGCGCGCGTTCTCTGGGCTTCGAGCAAAGACAGCAGTTCGGTAGCTCCTTCCTGGTAGGCGGCGAGCGCAATCGATCGGGATTCGTCGGCCTGGTTCAGAAGCTCATCCCGGAAGGTCTGCACCTGGAGGCGGGCAGTTTGAAATGCTTCATAGGCCGCATCGACTTCAGCAATCGTGTGACTGCGGGCGACGTCGAGCAGGGCGCCCGCCGCTTTTCGATCGGCCTCGGCCCGGGCGATGCCGGCCTGGTTGCGATCCCTCACTTTGAGCGGGATGCTCACGCCGAACATCACGGTGTTGTCGCTTGCCAGGCGCTTGTAGCCAACGAAGGGTGTAATGTCGGGACTTTTGTGAGCCTGTTCCAGTGCAAGCCGTTCCTTCGCGGCTTCGATTTCACGCTCGCCGGCCTGCACATCCGGACGTTCGACCAGCGCGGTCTGGCGCAGCGATTCCAGGTCCGGATTCAAAAGCTGCAAGTCCAGGTCAACGGCAACATTCTGTTTCGACACACCGGGATCCTCGAGATTTTCCGCGAGGCGAATCATGGCCTGCCGCAGGCTGAGCTGAGCCTGCCGGATGGCCGAGTCGAACTTGATCCGTTCCAGGCGCACTTTGATCAGGTCCGCTTCGGGAATCGCGCCTTCCTCAAATCGGGCGAGATTGAACTGGAGGAGCTGCTCAAAGGTCTGCCGGTTTTCGGTAGCGACCTCGATGTTGCGCCGCGCCAGCACCGCCTCGAAATACAACCGCTTCACCTGGGCAACTCCAAGGCGCATGGCGTCGGCAAACTTCGCTTCCGCTGCGGAGATCGTGGCGGCGGCCACGCGTTCCCGCAGCCCGCGCTTGCCGCCAAGCTCAATTGTTTCGGAGTAAGTCGCTCCAATTTCGTTAAGCCTGGTCGCAGGAACCGGACCGGAAATCCGCAGGTTTTCTGCTGTGAAGGACAGGCCGGGATTGGGGCGAAGACGCGCCGCGATTTGATCCGCCCTTGTTCGCTCCAGCCGGTACCGCGCCGCCTCCAGCTCGAGATTTCTTTCGAGATAGAGATTGACCACGCGTGGCAGAGTCAATGGAGCAGGGGAGTCCTGGGTGTGGGCGAGCAGGGGGAAAAGGGTCAGGAACACGAATAAGAAAATGGGAATGGCAAAATGGGAAAGGGAAGAAAAGATGTTTGGGGAAGAAAGGACGTGGGGAAAGGGAAAGAAGTTTGGCGAAGGAAGAATGTTGGGGAGAGCGTGAATGTTGGGGAGAGCGTGAATGTTGGGGAGAGCGTGAGTGTTGGGGAAGGCATGAATGTTGGGGAAAGCATATTCCCCTCCTAATGTAGGAGGGGTGGCTGCGCCATTAATAAGAAGTTCCTGTTCCGAAATGGCGCAGACGGGGTGGTCGCTTTTGCGAAATGTTTCACGACTGACCACCCCGTCCGCGCCTTTCAATGGATGCTTCGCGGCATTTTCTTGATGGCGCGTCCACCCCTCCTTTCCAAGGAGGGGAATACGTTTTCCTCCTTTCTTCGCGCTTCCCGTTTTCCTCTCCATATCCCTTCTGCTGTTCCTTTCCCTCTCCTGACATTCGCCTTTCGCTCGCATAACCCCCTCACTCCACCTTGAAATCGCTCAACGGCATTCGCTCGTCGAGCTTCGCGTTCTTGATATGGAATTCAATGTCGTACTCACCGGGGTTCGGCACGGTAACCTCCGCGACGTAAATCCCCGTCACCTTACCTACCTTGCTGATCGCCTCCGCAGCGGTCCCGGACGAACCTTTGGGACGGACAGTCAAGGTGACCTCAGCCTTCTCAACGGGCGCGCCGTCCGACAGGTCCGTAAGATGAATCCGCACCTGGCTTGGCTTCCCGCTTCGCAGCGGCGCGTACTCGAAATAGTTTTCGACACGGCCTGTGAACTCGGTCCGTGACAGAGCCTGCGGTTCCGGCGGCGCCGTTACTGCAGCAGGCTTCGAACAACCCGCCAGCAGCAACGCAGCCGCAACACATTTCAATGCGTGTTTCATATGAATCGTTTGTAGAGAAATTGGTCGAGACAGACGCGTGCGCGTCAGACAACAGCGAAGGTGTCAGGCAGGAGGGGACCGGGGAATGCGCGATCGGGATTCAGGCGGGGCGTGGGCTCGCGGCGCGTCGATCGTGACGAAGCCGCAGGATGTTTGCCCGGCCTGCAAATCCACAGGATCGGTGACGATGACTGCGTCAAATTGAAAGGAATGCGCTGCAGTCGTCGTCAAGAAATCGATCGATCGCGCTTCTCCGTGCAAATGGTGCGCTTCCATGTGCACCACGCGTTCACTTTCCGCATTCTCCAACTCCGGAAAGTGCGCATGGACAAGGGGTGCCTCGCCCGCCTCATCGGCGTGTACGTGGAATAGCGGCGCGTAAACAGTGGCCAGGAGCAACGCGGCCACCGCACTGCACGCGATCGTTCGTCGCATGGGCGTATTCTGATGAAGCGATTCCCCGAAGTCAATCCGCGCGACGCAAAATGGCGCTTTCTGACGAAAACTTCAGAAACGAACAAGGATTCGAAGTAAGCGTTTGCAGTTAGCCGCGGATTACGCGAATTACGCGGATGGGCGCGCACTGTCCCGATACCATCCGAAGACAGTGTGATAGCGCGCCCATCCGCGTAATTCGCGGCTGAAAACCCGTTACATCACGAGATGCTGCTGCATGGCCGCGCGGTATTTCGAAAAGCTGACTCGATAAGGAGCGAGTCGAACGATCAAAGCCTTCATCCAGGCGGGAGGCTCCTCGGTGTATTTCAGCTCGACAATGGAGGTTTCAAGACCCGTCACTCCCGGGAGAGTGGCACTGCGCCATGCGCCGGGTTCGCCGTCAAGATCCCGGCGGCGCGTCGGCTGAAAAGAGATGTGGCGATCGATGGTGACCGCGGTTTCCCCGCTCGGCCCGGTTTCGCGCAGAGCTTCGCGAAGGCAGCTCACCAGGACCTTCGGCTCTGCCTGAAACTGATGGCGGATTTTCATGAAGTCCTGCAGATTCGGACAGCCCGGGTGCGCCGTAAACGAGTCGCCGAGCACCCTCGTCAGCGTGGCAGTCGAAACTTCTGCCCGCTGCTTGTACACGGTTGACCCTTCCTTCCGCTTGATCTCCAGAAAGACTCGGTCGCCTACCGGGTCACCGTATCCGCGGACTCGGAGCTTGAACCGCGCCGACCGCCCCTCCTTATGCCACCTCAGGAAAGTCAAGGCCGGGGCGTCCAGGTACAACGACGTGATGCGCTGGGGTTTGTAGATCCCTCGATCCGCCGGAAGATACTGACGCGAAGCCTCCCACACTTGCCCGGCTAACTCTTCCGAGACGGCGAATTTCGTCTCGACACGACCGGGCAGGAGTGTTTCGGACTTCCATACCGTCCCCGCTGGAAGAGGGGGCAGAGGAGTATTGGAGACTTCAATTTGGGGTAAAACGGACAGTTCGTAGTCGATCACTTTGGACACAGCAAAGTAGACTGTCAAAAGTAGCATAAGGCTTGGTGGAAAATGGTTAAGAAATGCAAAATGGTTGTCCGAACAGACGCTCGATTTCCTTCAAGGCACTGATAATGGGCACTTACCAGATCTGCGGGTTGAAGAGTCTACGGGTTCCGCTGCAGGCCGTTGATCGAAAAGGCAGTCCCGTTTTTAGAATTGAACCAGAGAGTGCCCGACGCGGATGTTCCAAGCAGAATGAATTGTGTCGTGTAGCCACCTCCGCTGACGATGTGAGGAAATACGAGCTGCAGAGTAGGGGTTGCCAGGGCATCGTTGGCTGCGGGAGTGGTGGTGATCAGAAAATCGCCGCGCTCATTGTATCGGCCACGCAAGCCGGCCAGGCCGATAGGACCGTTAGACGTCACCTTGACCAGTCCCCGGAATGACGACGACAGCGCCGGGAAAAGTTCCCGGACGAAGCGGGCACGCTGGCCTCCAGCCGGAACTGTGATCGTCGCCGGCGGCACGGGTGCAGAGCCATCCATGCGGACGAGCTGGAGAGTGACAGTGACCGGAGAGGAAGACGCATTCGCAATGGCCAGTCCCGACTCGATTGTTCCGTTCTGAGCGGGGCTGCCGGACACTTCAGCGAACATTCGGAAAGAAAGCCCGGTCGGCAACGCCGAAACACCGGCTTCACTGACCGTGACGCCATTGGTCTTGTACGAGAAGATGGCTATCGCATCGGCAGCGGGGCCGCTCACGGGTGTGACGCGAACAGAACCCACCTGGACCGAGGGGCTGCCATTGCCTGTGACCAGGCGAAGAGTGGTATGCGGCAGAATCGAATAGTAAGTCGTCAGGCCGCTCACGCCATTCACCTGAATGCTTAGAGGCGTGGCCGTCTCGCCGGTGACACCTGGTCCGAAGAACTGGACCATTTGCGTGATCGTAAAATCGAAAGGATTCGTCAGAACAACCTGGGTCGTCCAGCCTCCGCCATCGGCGAACTGAGGAAGCACAATCGCGCTGCTGCTCGAGGCGTTGCTGGAAGAAACCGGCAAGGTCGTGACCAGAAACTCGCCGCGCTCGTTGGTGAAGCCGCGCAAGGCGATGACTCCGACAGGAACCGTGGAACTGAACGTAAACGTGCCGCGCATAGACGAAGTGCCGAAAAACGGCTCCTCGTTGAGGAAAGCAGAAACCTGGTTATTGGCGTACAGTTTGAAGGTTCTCTGTCCGAAGTTGGCTCCCGTCGTATCCGTAAAGTAGAAGGAAACGATCGCGTCCTGATCCGTCGGATTGGCAAAAGCGACACCAGTATTGACGGGCCCGTTTACGTCCATGTAGATACGTCCGAAAGAGACGGGGTTGGATGCCGGAACACCCGCTTCAGAGACCAGCACGCCGTTGACGCGGAATCCAAAGACAGCCAGTCCTGAAAGCGTGGACGTGGCGCCGTCGGGCTGGACTTCGACGTGACCGATCGAGATCGAGTCGCTCGTGCTGCTCAGCGTCCAGGACTGACCGCCTTCGTTCGTAATCGCGAAGGTTGCGCTGGAGGTCGGCGTCTGGCCTGGTGGCGGAGGTGGTGCGCCGCCGCCTCCACCACCGCCTCCTCCGCCACCACCGCCACCGCCTCCTCCACCAGGTGGTGGTGGCGGTGGAGCGGCGTTGTTGACAGAGACCGTCACACTGGCTGCGGTTGCCTGATTGCCGGCGGCGTCTCGCGCAATTGCCGTCAGACTATGACTCCCGTTGGAGGCCGCTGTCGTATCCCAGGAGACGGAATATGGCGCGGTCGTGTCCTCGGCCCCGAGATTAGAACCATCCACCTGGAACTGAACTCCGACGACTCGCTCGTTGTCCGAAGCGTTGGCGGACACCGTGATCGTCCCTGTCACCGTGGAACCCGCGGCTGGAGAGGCCAGAGAGATTGTCGGCGCCGTCGTATCGACCACGTTATTGTTGACGATGACAGACACGGATGCCGATGTGGTCTGGTTGCCGGCGGCATCCCGAGCGACGGCGGTCAGATTGTGAGTCCCGTTAAGGGCTGTGGTTGTGTTCCACGATGTTGAGTACGGCGTCGTCGTGTATTCCGTTCCCAGGTTCGCCCCGTCCAGTTTGAATTGAACGCCTGCGACACGGACATTGTCGGAAGCGGTTGCCGAGACGGTAATTGTTCCCGCGACGGTAGAGCCGCCCGAAGAAACTGTGATGGAAACCGTCGGTGCGGTTAAATCCGGATTGTTCACCGTGACCGATACCGTGGACGTGGTCTGATTTCCGGCGGCGTCGCGCGCAACGGCCGTCAGCGTGTGCGTTCCATTGGAAACCGTTGTCGTGTTCCATGACACCGAGTAGGGCGACGTCAGGTCTTCGGCCAGGAGATTCGCACCGTCCAGCTTGAATTGCACTCCCACGACCGCGACATTATCGGAAGCGTTTGCGGATACCGTAACTGCATTACCCGAGACTGTACTGCCGGCTGATGGCGCTGTTATGGAAACCGTCGGCGGAGTTGTGTCGGCCCCGGTGAAGCTGTAAACGTCTGCGATCTCCGCGGGAGATAGCGCACGATTGTAGACGCGCAATTCATCAATGGCTCCTTTGAAGGGATCATTGTCGCCTGTAGGGCCTTCCTCCCCTGAGGCGCCGATAGCCGTATTTGCCATATTTGAGTTGGGGCCGGTTCCAAGAGTGAACGCGCCGAGCGTCTCCTGAAGGATTCCATTGACGTACAGTTTCGTATCCGTTACGGAAGCCACCAGCGCGATGTGTGTCCACACATTATTTGTTGGCGGAGCATAGCTGAAGTTTAGAGACATCGCTGGTTGAAGCAGGAAGACCGTCCCGTCCGTCATGCTGAGGCCCAGTTCGAATCGCATGGGTTCCCCTGTAGATGCCCCATCCCGCTTGCTCAAAATGCTGCGCCAATCGGTAAAATCCACCGGCTTGATCCATGCGGACATGGTGAAAGGCAGGCTGGAGACGTCAAAAGTGCGTCCGATGGTGACCCGCGGGTCATTGTCGTCATGGCCGTCGTCGCTTGCGTTGAACTGCAGGGCGTTGCCGACTTTACCCGTAATCCAGGTAGGGCTGATCGTGAAGAGAGTGCCATCCTTATGGTTGCTGGATGAATCGGCCGTGGTGGCGCCATTTCCTTCGTCGAATGCCCAATACCCGATCAATCCGACTGTCGATGGCGGAGACTGCGCCAGAGTCGTAAAGGTGTAGTTTCCGGAAGTCGCCAGGTTTCCGGCAGCATCACGGGATTTAACGGTGTAGTAGTACAGAGTTCCTGGCAACAAATCAGGGATGGTTACGGAATGCGACGTCACCAGCGACGTGTCGAGATTGCTTTGAATTCCATAGCTGGCCTTGATCCCATACTCAACCTGGGAATTTGCCGGTTCATCGCTCGTCCATGTGAGAGTGGCACTGGTGCTCGTGATGTTGGATACACTGACATTCGTGATCGTGGGCGGGGCCGTATCTGACGTCGGTATGCCGCCATTCACCATCGGAATCGGCTGTGTGGATACGATCACGTCGTCATACCAGGTACTGCCGATCGGATGAACCTGATTGAGATCTTTGTTGGTGTGATAGGGCGTGAGCATGAATTGCCCAAAACCGGTGCCGTCGGCTCCAGTCCAGTTGACCCTCGCCGCCCCGTAATCGATGGCCGGCAGTCCATTGATCCACAGTTGAATACGGCTGGTGGGCGCGTTACTGGCGCCGCGAATCTCTATACGGCCGGTGAATTCCATCCACCAGACGGCGTAGCCGGTCTGGTCGGGTGTACGGACCGTGCTGTCCACCCGGTCGGAGTCCTTCACTTCGTTGTAGGCCGTCGCGTATTCG
>Ga0137403_10000990_pt1 | contig 36159 bp, 34 predicted proteins | sample CZOMad2_1_16fung_FD_122057 | JGI IMG/M metagenome (GOLD analysis project Ga0137403, IMG submission 122057) | Vadose zone soil fungal communities from Angelo Coast Range Reserve, California, USA - CZOMad2_1_16fungal (Hybrid Assembly) | ecosystem: Environmental > Terrestrial > Soil > Vadose zone... | reverse complement strand
TCCGATATCAAGGGGACCGTGCTGCATTTGCTGGCAGAGATTGATGACGAAGAGTGGATCTATTGGTGTGTAGACGACAAATACCCGATCGAACTTCCTACCGAGAAGGTCGCCAGTCTCATTTCTCATGCCATGCGCTTGCCGGAGATAGATGGCCTGTTGTTCTGCCGATGCAGAGCGACGTTGAGCAGCCCCTGGTTCACTCTTCACCCTCACAAAACCAAGAATCTGTTTGGTGACGTCTACCTGGAGCGAAAGACTTGGTCCCAAGTATGGATTCATCAGATCATGCGTGCGAAAGTGCTCAGGCATCTGTTCACGCATTTGCCTGATCACATTCCAAGCGCGAAAGCAATGGATGACCTGAAAGACGAGGTGCCAAAGCTGCCCGAGCACCGGCTGTTTGTGACGGAGAAAAATTTCGCCGTGTTTGGAGAGAGCACCCGAAAAGGCGATATCACGCAAAACTGTTACGAGAGTATCATGGAGGCAGGGATTGAGTTGCCGGAGTGGTTTCAGCGTCCGAACGGCGAATCCGTCACACTCGGAAAACTGTAATTTTCATTGCTCCTCGAACGTGTAACTAAACCGTTCGATCTCCGCAGCAAACCGCGTGCGCACGAGTTCGCGAAGTTCATCATCATAATATTTTGAATAATGATCGCGGCTGGAGCGGTTATATCGCGGTAGTGTTGTCGGCGAAATGCCCAGAGCCCCGCAGACGGTGCGAAAATCGTCCGCCAGATTCTCGAAACGCATCACGTAATTGACGTTCGCGAACGGGTCCTTTTCGCCGTCATCCAGCCGCAGATAGTCTACAACCGAGACGGCTTTACAAATTATCTTCCGGAATCTTTTCCGGTCCCAGGTTTCCGGAGTTTGCGTAGGCGTAAAATAATATGAGACCATCCGGTCCCACGGGTTTCGCACACAGGTGAACTTATATAGATTGCGAAACTGCTCGCGGTCCAGGGCGTCGCGATATTCGGAAAGCGTAGAGTGTTTCTTGATCTTGTAGTTCGGATTACGCAGTCCGAACCGCTCGATCCCGTCCTGCTCTTTGCGTAACGCAACGAGTTGATCCTCCGAATAATCGCGCAGTGCGCTCTGAATCGAGTTGCCTGCAGTTTTCGGTATGTGAACGAATAGAAAACGCTTTTGTAGTGAGATCATTCGTGGGGTCTAAGTTTACGGTGTGTTGCTCGCGCATGCGAGCGCTGGCCAGCACCTAGCGCGCGTGCGAGTGGTTCCCCTCGGAAAGAATGATCCTGTCGCACAAGTACAAATTCATCTTCATCAAGACGGCCAAGACCGCAGGCACCAGCATCGAGGTGTTTCTGTCAAAGCACTGTGGCCCTCAGGACATTGTCACGCCGATTGCGCCGCCGGTCGAAGCACATCAACCGCGCAACTACGAAGAATTCGTTAATCCAATTCCCGAAATCCTGGAGCGACCAGGTAAACTGTTCTCTGCGCTGCGGCACTCAATCACCAGTAGCAAGAAATTTTATAATCACATGCCCGCACGCGAGGTGAGGAACCGTGTTCCAGCCGCTGTCTGGAACAACTATTTCAAATTCTGCGTGGAACGGAATCCATGGGACAAAGTTTTGTCTCACTATCACATGCACGCCGCGCGTGAAGGTGGTTCGCTTTCACTGGATGAATATCTCGCGCGTGGAAGGTTTCCCATTAACTACTTTCGATATACTGACCGCTCCGGAAGAAAAATGATCGTCGACCGCGTTGTTCGCTACGAAAACTTGTTTGCCGAGCTCAGCCAAGTCTTCTCGCAACTCAATATCCCCTTTGACGGAACACTTGGCGTCAAAGCCAAATCAGAATACCGAACCGATCGGACACCATATCAGGAGATCTTCAACGACGCACAACGACGAATCGTAGGAAAAGCTTTTGCCCAAGAGATCGAACTGCACGGCTACCGTTTTTGAGTTACTGCCGCGATATTCGTTTGCGCAGCTCGGAACGGAACCGTGTGTTTTGGCCTTTCAGTTCGGCGAAAGCTCCGGCGTATTCACGGTTCTGCGCAACATATCTCGCTATTTAGCTGTACGGAGATACGCCCAAAGCTTTTCATATAGTGCGAGCTGAATACGACGATCTTCTTCGTCAATCTCATGCACCTTCAGTTGGTCGGAAGACATCTGGCTAAGGCCATCGCGGAGTGCTATAACGCGTTGCAGCAACTCCTCGCGACTACCCTGCATGAGATATCCGGGAGGAATTGTGCTTGCGAACGAGTTTGCAAAGATCACAATCTTGCCGCCAGGCCGTAGTTGATACTGTGGACCGCCCTCTAACATTGGTGTTTTATCGTCAAAGCTCGAGTATTCGATGGTAGCCTCACGAGGGTTCCCGGAACCTCGCACGACCGCCAAGACCTCAATAACTGCCCGTGCTTTGATGTCGAACTTCGTTCGTGTCAGCAGCTGCACTTCTTTAACCGAGCCAACGTAGACGACAGTCGCCTTTCTCCGGACAGCTTCGATAAAGCTGCGCATGTTAGCGGCCATCACGTGGCTTGCCTCAGTCGACATCAGCAAACACAAGAAGACTAGTGCATGTCGTACGAAGCTCTTTTTCGCCATACTGTGGTCTGTGCAGTCCTGCGGAAAACTCGATCTAATCCACGACATTAAACAGGCGCCCAGCAGGATCAACAAAACTCATAGCTGCTTGAAATCGCCCGTGCTCGTTTCCGTCGATCAATAAAATACCTACCATGCGTACCCGCTCAAATTTTGACCTCGTCGTGAGTAAATTCCTGCCAATGATGAACCTCGTCGATAAGACGAGAAATCACGGAAGCGAATTGTCGCTCGGTATAAAGATTGCGCGTCTCAAACGGATCGTCATTCAGGTTGTAGAGCTCGTTCAAGTCTTTGTCGCGGAGACAAAGCTTCCAGCCGTCAGGAGTAACTACTGTCCTCGTGGACTCTTCGACGGCGCGTTTGACCAAGCGTCGCCGAGCCAATTTGGTGCCCTTTTTCACCTTCGTGCGGTTTGGCGCCCACTCTAAAAATACATTCTCTGCTGGTGCTACTTCTTCCCTGGTTGGCTGCAACAGACTTTTGCCAGCGCACTGCGGATGATTCGGCTGGCCAAGAAGATCGAGCAACGTTGGCACGAAATCGATGTGACTAACTGGGTGTGAAATGATTTGGCTGCGCGACTGACCAGCCAGTCGAATGAGTAATGGTACGCGGGCGGCTTCTTCGAACATTGTTTCTTTCCCGAAGAGATGATGCGCGCCCAGGCTGTCGCCGTGGTCGCTCGTATGCACGACGATCGTGTTGTCAGTTAAGCCACATCGTTCAAGGCAGGCGAGGATCGCGCCGATGCTTTGATCAACGAGCGTCACCAGACCCAGATAACGCTGTTTGATGCTGCGACATTCCTCGGGCGTGATCCCGAAAAACAATTGAACAGGCAATCGCTCGCGGTCCAGAATCGCTTCGGCTTGCTGCCATTCGCGCATCAGTCGATACCGCAGCGGAATGTCGTTGCTTTCGGGAAGCATCGCGGTGACATCGAGCTCCATTTGATCGAGCGGATGCTCGTCATTGAGCGGACCATTGTAGGGCGAGTGTGGTTCCACAAACGCGACGACCAGAATAAAAGGATCGCGCCGATGTTTTTCGATGAACTCGCAGGCGTGTCGCTCGAGAAATTCTGGGCGCGACAGTTCAAGCGGCAGGTTGCTGATGGCCAGTTCCGAGAATCGTCCGTTTGGTTTGTCGGGCGTGATGCCTTTTGAGGTGATAAAATTCGTGTAGTCGCCGTGGTCATCAGTGGAAATCCATTGCTGAAATCCACGGCCGGCGGGTCCTTCCTCGCCCAGGTGCCATTTTCCGATGTAGGCGGCGCGATAATCCTTGTCGTCCATCAGCTCAGGGAAAACACGAAATCGACGATCCAGTGGCACGCTGTTCCTAGTGCAGCCGTTAATGTGCGGCCAAGTGCCGGTCATCAGTGACGACCGCGAAGGTGTGCAAACCGGATGAGTCACGTACGCCCGCTCGAAGACCACGGATTGGGATGCAAGCTTGTTGAGATTCGGCGCGTGCACTTTGACGCCTCCGTAGCAAGCGAGCGTATCCGCTCGCTGTTGGTCTGGCAGAAAAAGAATCAGGTTTGGTTTTCGCTGTGCGGCCATGGGTTCAGGAATTGGCGAGCAATATGCCTGTTACAGGTGATTTCGAAAACAATTTGGAGTGCGCGGACATGTCCGCGCCTTGCGGACCGGCGACGTGTCGCCCCACTCCAAAAGTCGTCGCAAGATTCGCAGTTTCAGTGTTTCATGACTCACATGAAACGGTTTTTGATCTCGCTGCTAATCGGCGCGTTGATCGCTGGCTCGGCGCACAGCGCGACAAACCTCGAGCTGGCAGCAAAAGCGACAAACGAGCTCGCCGTCGATCTTCACCGCCAACTTGCCACAGGCGGAGAGAATCTTTGCGTCTCACCGTATTCGATCGAAACCGCTCTTGCGATGACGTTCGCCGGCGCTGACGGCGAGACGCGCACTGAGATGGCGCGCGTTCTGCATCTCACAAACGATGCCGGCGTGCCGGCATCGTTCGACGCGCTTCAGCATTCGCTCCAGGAGATGAGCGCCAAGACAGGTGAGCTCGTAAAACAATCTAAAAAATTTGGTGGCCCGAGTGAACCCATCACATTGAACATTGCCAACAGGCTCTTTGCGCAAAAGGGCTATGCGTTTCGCGAGGCTTTCCTGTCGCTGGTGAAACAAAATTTCGGCGGAGCATTTGAACCTCTCGATTTCATTGCCAATCCTGGAGCAGGTACGCAGCACATTAACAAATGGGTCGCGGACCAGACGCGTGATCGGATTCGCGATCTGATTCCTGCAGGGGCACTTGATAAGACAACCCGCCTCGTCCTGGCGAACGCGCTCTATTTAAAAGCGCCTTGGGCCAGTGAGTTTTCCGAGAACGCGACGCAGCCGGAGCCATTTCATATACGCGGTGGAACCGCTGTTAATGTTCCGATGATGCGAAAGACCGATAAGCATTTCGGTTACGCGAAACGCGACGGATACACCGCTGTCAGCCTTCCCTACGCCGGTGACGATCTCCAGTTCCTAGTCCTGCTTCCCAACGACGTAAACGGCCTGCCTGCACTCGAATCGAAGCTGACCAGCGACACACTCGCAGCCTGCGCAAAACTTGAAACGCGCGACGTCGATCTTCATCTGCCAAAGTTCAAGCTCGAACCGCCAACGATGACTTTGGCCGACAAGTTCGAAACACTCGGAATGAAGACTGCGTTCGATCACCCACATGGCAGTGCGAATTTCGATAAGATGGCGCCACGGACGCCAAGGGATTACCTCTACATCTCACAGATCTTTCACAAGACTTTTATTGCGGTAGACGAAAAAGGGACCGAAGCCGCGGCCGCTACCGCTGTGGCAATGATGGCTGGGACAGCTCTACGGTCGCCGCCGCCACCGCCAATCGAAGTAAAAGTCGATCGGCCATTCGTGTATGCAATTCAGCATGTAACGAGCGGCGTCTGTCTATTTCTCGGACGCGTCACTGATCCTCGATGAAATGGACCTCTCGACTCTTGCAAATCTGATCAACGCATTTGCCGTAACAGGCGCGCTTATTTTCACCGCCACGCAAATTGGTTATTACCGTAAGCGGAGACGAAGAGAAGCAATGCTCGAGCTGGTGCGATCGTTCCAAAGCCCGGCTTTTACCAGTGCACTTCGCCGGGTGCTGTCATTGCCGGATGGAGCGGATACACAGAAAATACGCGAAGTGCTGGGACCTGACGGGGAAGATGCCGTCTATCTGGTTTCGCTGACCTGGGAAAGCATCGGTCTGTTGTTATTTCGTCACGAGCTCACCCTTGATCTGATCGATGATTTCTTTAGCGGCCCGATCCTTCTCTCTTGGAAGAAGCTTCAGGTTTGGGCCGAGCAATGGCGTCGCGAGCAAAACCGCGAGACCGGTTCAGAATGGTTTCAATGGTTGGCTGAACGAATGATGGAGCGGGAGAAACTTTCGCCGCCGGTGCCGGCTTACATTGCGCACCGCACATGGCGTGAACCACGCCAGCGCTTGGCCAGGTATGGATCGGCCGCGTCTGATTCCGATTAAATCAAACGATCTTCCTCTCGCGCGTAACTTAGAGCGCCGTTGATGATGCGCGCCGCGGACGTGAATGGATGCGGCTCAGTCTTGTTTGCAGCGAGAATGTGCATCACCTCGATGCCGCGCGTCTTCAGATAATCTGAGATCAGCGAACGGTGACACCGCCACCAGACCGCTTCAGCATACATGATCGCCGTCTCACCGAGTTCGCTGGCAAGATCGAGAAGACGCTCGATACCTTTGCGGAACTCCTTTGTCTCCATGTAATCGGCGTAGCCACGAAATGACGCATTGCGCCAAGCGGTGTTGCGCGAGTCAGGGTTAGGTTTCCGTCTTCCGCCCAGTTCAGGCAAATGTTCGTAGCGTATTCCCTGCGCGTACACCGACTTCGCCAACGCTTCCTTGTTGAACTGCGGGTAACGCTTCGATCCGGGAAAGCTCCGCACATCGACAACCAACTTGATGTCGTGTCCCTTCAGCAGCGAAATGAAGTCGTCGATGTTGCGCGTCGAGTGGCCAATCGTCCAGATACGCGGGATCAATGTGCCGGTTTTGGTGGGGCCACGGCTTCGGCCATCGATTTCAACATTCGGCCGAGGTCGCTGTTGGTGGAGATGACGGCGGTCGTGTCTTTTTCAAACGCGGCGCGCATGACGTCGAGGCTACGAAGAAACGAATAAAGCTCCTGCGCATCAGGAGGATTGTATGCCGCGGCATAAATGGAAGCGGCTTCGGCGTCGGCTTTGCCTTCCGTTTCCAGTGCATTCCTCGTCGCAGTGGAACTGATCGACGCCACATCACTTTCCTTTTGACCACTGATGTTCGCGGCCTCGCCGCGTCCCTCGGAACGGAACCGCGCAGCGATTTGATGTCGCTCACTCGACATCCGCTCGATGATCTTCTCAGCGACGGCCGGGTTGTACTTGCTGCGCTTGAAACGTTCATCGAGCAGTTCAATACCGAAATCGGAGATCTTCTGGCGAGTGCGTTCCGTGATTTGTTTTTCGATCTCGCCGCGACCGAGTTCGATTTCCGGAATCGTGCTGGGCAAAACGGTACCGCTTTTCTCCAGCTCCTCGTCACGCTGCGGTTTTCGTCCTTTCGTTACTCGAATAATTTCGACGAGATCGTGCGCGGCGACGGCGGTGCGCGTCTCGCTGCCGAGGATGTCATCAAGCCGAGAGAGCGCGCTGCGTTCGTCGTTGAGCCGATTGTAGTAGAGGAACGGATCGCTAATACGCCACCGGGCGAAGCAATCGACGATAATATAGAGCTTGTCCTTGGTCGGGCATTCGGTCGGCGGGCCGTCCCAGGCGAGGATGCGCTTGTCGATCCGATTCACTTTATCGATGATCGGCAGCTTTATCTTCAAGCCGGGGCTTGTGATCGTTCGAACGATTTTGCCGAAACGCGTGATGATGACGTTTTCGTATTGATGGACGACGAAGAGCAGTGTTCCCCATTTGAGCGCGGTCAAAATGAAAAGGACGCCTAAGATCGACATCACCCAGCTCTGCAAAAAACGCACGATCGCCGAGACAGCCGCGGGTCGCGGAGTAACATCGATTACGTTCATGGCGACGTCCGGGTTTGGTCCGCCGGCAGCAGCGGTAGAGTCGGGAGGATATTCTTCAAGCTGTCATCGACGATAATTTTCTTTTGCAAATTTGGCAGGATCGCTTGCATCGCTTCCAGATAAAGGCGCCGCCGCGTCACTTCCGGCGCTTTCCGGTACTCGGCCAGCAATAATGAAAACTTTTGTGTTTCGCCCTTGGCCTCATTCACCCGGCGGAAGGCATATGCTTCGGCCTGTTTCTCGCGCTCTTTGGCCTGACCGCGCGCGTTTGGGACGGCATCGTTGTACACCGACCACGCTTGATTAATCGCAGTCTGTTTTTCCTGTTGCGCTTGGTTGACCTCGTTGAACGCGGCTTGCACCGCCGGCGGCGGACGCACGGTCGCCAGTTGCACTTGTTGAATCTGAATTCCCAGGCCGTACTGCGAACACAGATCGGCCAAACGTTTCAAAGTTGAGGTCTCTATGTCATGGCGCCCAATCGTGAGCACTTCGTCGACGGTGCGATCGCCGATTACTTCCCGCATGACACTTTCGGAAAGATCCCGCAACGTCTTCTCGGGTTCGCGCGCGCCGAACAAATACGTTTTTGGATCAGTAATGCGGTACTGCACCACCCAAGGGACGAGAGCGGTATTGAGATCGCCTGTGATCATGGTCTCCGTCTCCCCCGGTTCCATGTCGCCCTGGTAAATGTTCGTCGAGTTTGGCGTAGAAAAACCGAACTCGAGCTTTAACAAACGCTGCGTCGGCACGATGTGTATCTCGTCGATATAGGGAATCGCATAGGCCAGTCCGGGGTTGACGAGATCGTGGTAAGCGCCAAAGCGCGTCTTCACCCCGACCGAGTTTGCGGGGATTGTTGTGAAACCGAAAAACAGGGTGAAAAATGTAAGAACAAGCCCGATGCAGGCGATCAAGCCGAGAATCAGCCGCGCCGGCTTGATCGGAAGAGTTTCGGCAACCATCGGCCTTGGCATAGACGGCCTTTATTGACTCACACGTGCCGCCGAGCGCAAGCCTTGAGTTCAAGAAATAGTCGGCTTCCCAGCCGTCACGTTTGATTCGACGGTTGCCCAAGCCGTCGTTCCTTGACTAGCTGCCTTTGCGCCCCAAAACTGGAGTATGAATATGCGAAACATGATCTTGTCAGCGCTTATGAGTCTTGGCACGTTCGCCTTGATGGCAGCAACGCAACCACAACCCGAAGTCGGTAAGCCCGCGCCGGATTTCAGTCTAACCACCGGCGACGGCTCACAGGTGAGCCTGAAAGATTATCACGGCAAATGGCTAGTGCTTTATTTCTATCCGAAAGATTTCACCAGCGGTTGCACCATGGAAGCGCGCAATTTCCAGCGCGATCTCGCGAAGTATGAGCAGACGGGCGTAGTAATTCTGGGCGTGAGCGTGGACACCGCACAATCGCACAAGGATTTTTGCGCGAAGGAAGGACTCAATTTCAAATTGCTTGCCGATCCGGATGCGAAAGTGTCGAACGAATACGGGTCGGTCATGGATTACAAGGGGAGCAAACTCGCCGCCCGGAACACGTTCATCATTAATCCGAACGGCGAAATCGCAAAGGTGTACACCGGGGTGAAACCAGCCGAGCACAGCGAGCAAGTCCTGAAAGATTTAGCGGAATTGAAGAAAAGCTAACCACGAATTGACACGAATGTTTTTGCAGCGAAGCCGCTTTGGAGTGCGGCGGCTTGACGCTGCTTTTGAAAGAGAGGCCAACAACCAGGAGGAGCTTGATATGGCTCAAAGAAAATCGATCGATTGCAGAGATTATCCGAGTGACAAAAATTGTTCGCTAAAAATTTCTGGCACTGAAGAAGAAGTGCTCGATGCAGCGACGCAGCACGCCGTCTCAGCGCATGGGCATCAAGACACCCCAGAATTGCGTGAGCAGATGAAATCGATGCTCAAGGACGAGGCCGATTAGCGCGCCGCGAGAGCAACCCCGATCAACTTCGGCTAGTGACGGGCTCCGCTTTTCATTCGACGCATCTGCACCTGCGCTTCGGTTTCCAGTTCGGCGAGCAGTTGCTTCGAAATATTCGAAAGTTTGCCTGACCAGGCTGCGCCAACGATAACCGGCGGAAAATTCGGCAACTCCAAAACGCGAACCCCTTTTGCTGGGTTAAACCCTGGGACCGCCACTGCCAAACCGATTCCATAACCGCTCGCGACGTAACGCTCGATGAGCCGGGCCGAATTGACCTCAATGCCGCAAAACCATTCCACTCCCAGAGGCTGGAGACCGCGCTGAAACGAAACGTGGACCGGATCCGTTCGCGGAAAACTGATTAGCGTTTCCTCAATCTTGTCGCGCTTCCACAGCTCTTCCGCGCGAACGAGCTTGGACTTTCTATGGACGAGTAGAATCAACGGCAGTTCGAGTAAGGATCGAACCTGAATCCCAGCGCGCGATTTTCTGTCGACGAGAGTGATGGCAAGATCAACATCTCTGGCTAAAAGTAATCTCTCAGCTTCGGCGCGGACGGCTTCGTGCAGATAAAGGCGAAACTCGGGAAATTTAGTTCGAAGCTTCTGCAGCAGTTCCGGGATATAGTCGTGCAACACGATTGACGGCGCGGCAATGCGCAACTGTGGCGACCTGTTCTGACGTAACTTTTCACCAACGATCTCGACGTTGTCGAAGAATGGTTTGATAAACTCGAATAGCTCCATACCTGCCGGCGAAAGCGCGAACGGTCGGCGCTGAAACAGCTTGGTGCCAAGCGACTCCTCGAGCTTCGCGATCTGGCCGCTCACTGCGGGTTGCTGAATGCCATAAGGAATGTTGCGCACTGCGGCTGCGATTCCGCCGTGTTTCGCAACGAAATAGAACAACTCGAGATGATGAATGTTCATGATCGAAAGCGTCGATGAAATCCGCAATTTTTATCAATTAACATCCGCCGGGGAAAGCAGTTATCCTCTCCAGCAAAGCCGAATGTTCGGCCAAATCTCACAAACAAATGGAACTCCTAATCCTCATGGTCATCGGTCTGTTGATCGCGATTTGCGTTCTGCCATTTGTCGCGCTCGCCAAAGCAAACAGCGCAAAGCGCGGCCTCAATGATTTAGCTACGCGATTGTCATCACTTGAAAACGAAGTGCGCAGTTTGGGGCGGCATACCACTTCCGCCCCGAAATCGGAGGCCGCTGTAGTAGCAGTAAAAGCCGTCTCGCAGTCGGCTCCGATCACAAAACCTGCTCCAGTTGAGCAAGAGAAAGAATCGATGCCGCCGCCAATTCCGGAAAGATTCATCAAAGCAACGGTGCCGCAAATCGCAACGCCAGCCAGGCCGCCGATTAATTGGGAGCAATTCATGGGCGCGAAACTCTTCGCGTGGATCGGCGGGCTCGCGCTTTTCCTCGGCGTGGCGTTCTTCGTGAAATATTCGTTCGAGCACAATCTCATCCCACCTGAACTGCGGGTTGCCATCGGTTTCATCATTGGCGTCAGCCTTGTCATCGGCGGTCTGCTTCTGAAACGGAAGGAAAACGCCGTCACTGCACAGACGCTCTGTGCGACTGGCATCCTTGTGCTCTATGCCGTGACATTTGCCTGTCGATCTTATTATCACTTCGCATTCTTCGGGCTGATTCCAACCTTTTTACTAATGGCGCTGATCACATCGGTCGCGTTCCTGCTCGCCGTGCGGTTAAAGGCGATTGTCGTCGCTGTGCTCGGCATTGCGGGCGGTTTCCTCACGCCCGTATTGCTTTCGACGGGCCAGGATCAGCCGCTCGGCCTTTTCGCGTACATCGCGTTGCTCGACATCGGTCTCCTCGCGATCGCGCAACGGCAACGATGGAGTGCGCTGGCGATTCTGGGCGCAATCGGAACAGCGTTAATGCAGTTCGCCTGGGTCACGACCTTCTTTGTTCCCGAAAAATACTTCGTCGGCAACAAGGTCCTTGTTGTCATGGCGGTGTTTGCCGGATTTCAGGGGCTCTTTCTCGCAGCGGTAGCATGGGCAAGGCGCACCGGAAAAATGAACCACGAACTTCTTGCCGGCGCGATCGGTCTGGCGGCAGTCGCGATGGTCTCGGTATTTTATCTGCTCTCATTCGAAACTATCGCGCAACGGCCGGCGCTTTTGTTCAGCTATTTGTTTGTTGTCGATCTTGGCGTGCTCGCGCTCACGTTGCTCGAAAGCAGGCTGAGTATTGTTCATGCGCTTGCTGGGCTGACGGCATTCATCCTTCTCGCGGCGTGGACGAATTACGATCTCACCACGAGGCATCTGTATACCGCGCTGATATTTTATTTTATCTTCGCGCTGTTTCATTCCGCGACGCCGCTCGTCTTGCAACGGCTCCGAAGTGTCCGGATGCCGGGGTGGAGTCACGCATTTCCCGCGCTGGCGCTTCTGCTCGTGTTGATGCCGATTTTTCAGCTCACCGAGCTTTCAATTCTTGTTTGGCCGTTCGTGTTGCTTCTCGATCTTCTCGCGATTGGTCTCGCCCTGGCAACATCCACGCTCCTGCCGATTCTCGCCGTGCTCCTCCTCACGCTGGTTGCACTAGGCGGCTCGCTGCTACGGATTCCAAGCGAACTCACCGGTTTGCCGACAGCGCTGTCCATTCTCGGCGGCTTTGCAATTTTCTTTTCCGTTGCGACGACATGGGGCGCGCGCCGCGCGAATCCAAGCGCAAAGTTCGCGACGCAAGTTCCGGCGTTCTCTGCGACGTTGCCGTTTCTGCTGCTCATAATGGTGAGTCTGCGGTTACCGCTGGCGAATCCATCGCCCGTATTCGGCCTGGCATTGTTGTTAGTCGTTTTACTCCTCGCCATGAGTGAAATGTTTTCGCTCGATCTGCTGCCGGCGATCGGACTTGCCTGCGTTCTCGCATTGGAGCACGCGTGGCATTTCGAACATTTCGATCCGGCGCGGGCGATGCTGCCGCTGGTTTGGTACCTCGGGTTTTACGCGGTGTTCAGCATCTTTCCCTTCATTTTCCATCGGAAGTTCGTCGGAAAAACTGTGCCGTGGGCTACAGCCGCCCTGGTTGGGCCGTTGCACTTTTATCTGATCTATCAGCTGATTCGCACCGCGTATCCGAACTGGGTTCCTGGTCTCGTGCCCGCTGCATTTGCGGTGCCGCCTTTGCTCGGACTGTTCGTACTGCTCAAACGCCCACCGCTCCCCAGCCCGGCACGTAATGCGCAACTCGCTCTCTTCGGCGGCGCGACGCTGTTTTTCATTACGTTGATTTTCCCGATCGAGTTCGATCGACAATGGATCACTGTTGGTTGGGCTTTGGAAGGCGCGGCACTCTGCTGGCTCTTCCGCCGCGTGCCACATCCTGGACTACCAGTGGCCGGCGTTGCATTGCTCGTGACCGCATTCACGCGCCTCGCTCTCAATCCAGCCGTGCTCTCCTACCATTCGCGCGCCGCGTTCCCCATTTTGAACTGGTACCTTTACACCTATGGCGTTGCGACGGTTTGTTTGTTCGCTGCTGCGCAATTGCTCGCGCCGCCGCGCAATCGAGTGCTCGGGCACAACGCGCTGCCGTTGCTTTACACACTCGGCATCGTGCTCGCATTCCTGCTCGTAAACATCGAGATCGCCGATTACTTCAGCGTCCCGGGCGCACCCGCATTGACCTTTGAATTCACCGGAAATTTCGCGCGCGACATGAGCTACAGCATCGCGTGGGCGCTGTTCGCCTTGCTCCTGCTCATCGTCGGCATCCGCAAAAGAACTGCGCCGGTCCGTTACGCGAGTCTCGCCTTGCTCGGGATTACGGTCGTGAAACTTTTCTTTCACGACCTTTCGCAGCTCGATCAACTTTATCGCATCAGTGCGTTCGTTGTCGTCGCCGTCATCGCAATTCTTGCATCATTTCTGTATCAGCGATTCCTCGGGGCCGGGGAAAAAACAAACGAGATCAAATCCACAATTGCATAGGGTTTGCGAGCTCATTGGATCAATGGCGCTCTTTTCCCGGCAAGGAACGCCGCCAGACGCAGCGCTTTTTGCGAATCAGCAGTACGGTCATCAGTTAAATCAATGATGATGCGAGAAATTATCGATTAACGCATCATGCGTTCGCAGGCATAGCGTTTGCGCATGATTGCAAAGAAATTCGCACTCGCATTTGGCATCGCGGTTGTGTTTCCGGCGATGATTCACTACGCGGTCAGCTCGTTCTCGCCAGAACCGCGATGGCAGGACTACCATGTTGCACCGCTGATTGATTCAAATTCTGCGGAGTATCAGAAGAAGGATGCGGAGTATAAAGCCGCTGAGAAAGTGTTCGAGAAGCATCTTTTCGCAGTCGCCGTGCCGCTCGGCCTTATTACGATCATCGTTGGCGCATTCCTGGGCGTCCAAGCTATTGGCACGGGGCTGATGTTCGGCGGCATCTTCAGCGTCTCCGATGGTTACTTCAATTACTGGTCGGAGCTTTCGGCTCAGCTGAAGTTCTCCTCGCTTCTCGCGGCTTTCATCGTCCTGCTCGTCGTCGGATACCGGAAGCTTGAGAAGAAGGAGATCACAAAAAGTGACGAATGACGAATGTCTAATGACGAATGAATGCCGAAATGTAATACGAGGAACAAGTAAACCTCTTTTTCGTCGTTTGAGCATTCGCGCTTACTTCGCCATTCGTCATTCGCGCTCCCTCATTCTAAAATTTTCGCGCCACTTCTGTGCTTCGTGGGCTAACCAAATGTGAAGATAAGAATTCTTCCGGGGCCGGGGCGATTGATCGCGATTGGCATCGTATATTTGGTCGTGATGTTTTTTGGTCATTTGCCGGATCATCTAATTCTTTTTCCAACAAGAGCGCCGATCGATGCTGGTGGTGCCGTCCGCAAAACAGTTCCGTTTCAGAACGGCGAGTTGGAAGTATGGACGGCAAAATCGCGTCGAGCACAAGAACAGGGTCACGCAGATATTTTCATTTTGCGTTTTTACGGCAACGCAGATCGCGCTGATCGCTGGACTGCTGCCGAGGCTGAGATGTGGAGCGATCGCGCGGTTGAAATCTGGGGAATGAATTATCCTGGATTCGGCGGCAGTACGGGACCGGCGCGGTTATCGCGGATTGGACCGGCCGCGCTTGTCGCATTCGATGAATTAAGACGTTCCGCAGACGGTCGACCGATCGTGCCTTTCGGCACAAGCATCGGCACAACCGCTGCGCTTCACATCGCGGTACATCGTCCCGTCGCGGGATTGATTTTGCATAATCCACCGCCGCTCCGGGAAATGATCCTGCGTCAGTTTGGATGGTGGAACCTGTGGCTGTTAGCAGGTCCAATCGCATTGCAGATCCCACGAGATCTCGACAGTATTGCGAACGCCAGAGCGATTTATGCGCCGGCAATCTTTTTGCTGGCCGAAAGCGATGAAGTGGTCGCGCCTCGGTTTCACCGGCTGGTGGTTGACGCGTACGCCGGCGAAAAGTGCGTGATCGCTTTGCACGGCGCCCATCATAATGATCCGATCGCAGGCACAGCGCTGGCAGATTTGAATGACGCGCTGAGTTGGTTGTTACCGAAGGATAGTTTACCTCGCGGAATGTAACGATTTGGGTAACGCACGCTGCATTTGCCGCTCGATTTCCTGAGTTGGCCTGCGCTAAGGTCGCGCGCCATGCAGAGTGCACAAAACTTGATGAGCAGCTTCGAGTTCATTGCTGCGCTCATGTCCATAATCATCGGTCTGGGTGTGACGAACCTGCTCGCAGGCGCCGGGCGCGCGTTTTACCGACGCAAAGAAAACCCGATCGATGAGGTCCATATTGTCCTCACTATCGCGACCCTGCTGCTGCTGGTTTTGCAGTGGTGGATCACATTCAGGTGGAACGCCGAGGTCACCTGGACTTTCGACAAATTCCTGGTGCTGATTGCCTGGACGGTCGTGTTGTACTTGCTCACAGTCTTCCTTTACCCGCCCGACCTTTCGGAGGCGGAAGAGCACCATGGCCGCTTCGAACGCAACCGCGCGGGCTATTACTCAGCGTTCATCGCGATGTGTTTGCTCGACATCGCGCAGACGGCAGTTCATGGGGAACTTTTCCAGCCGGTGTGGTACGTTCCGTTTGTCGGGCAATATGCGCTTCTTGCTGGCGGCGGTCTCATTATCAACCGACGCGGTTACGATCGGTTCTTCGCGTGGTACCAACTGGTCACACTGCTGGTGTGGGCACTAGTGGTGAGAAGGTATTTGGTAGGAAACATTATGACGCCCTGACCGGGCTGGTCTCTTCAGTCGCGAGCCCATCGGTCTTGCATTCAGTCTTTGATCGCTACCCATTCATTCCGCGCCCGGGAATCGGCGACAGCTTGCACGACGCGCATATATCGAAGGCCGTCGTCGAATGTCGGATGCGGACGCACCCGGCCCTTTGACTTCACCGCGGCGAGAAAATCTTCTTCTACACGCCATTCACCTTCCAATTCTGGGGGAACATCGACCACGTGCAGCGCCCGATCCCCTACCTTGCCCGCTTGCACGACATCGGAAGCGAAATCGTACGTGAGCGTGCCGTTGCTGCCGTAAATTTCCAGCCGATCACCCAACGCGAACGCATCGATACCGCTAAACTCCAGGATGCCTTCCGCGCCGTTTTCGAAACTGCACAGAACGGTGAGCAAATCAGGAACGATCACGTCGTAACCTTCGCGAATGGGATGGATAATTTTTTCGCGCGCGAACACGCCGCTGATATCGCCGAGCCAGCGTTGCAATACCTCGACGTAAATTCCAAGCGTTAGAGTGTTGAGCCCGCTGATCTCAATTTTTTGCCGCCAGTGCGCCGGAGCGTCAGGATCCAAGTAATTGCCGGTGAAACTTTGAAGCCGCACGTGATGGGGCCGGCCGATGTAATTTTCCGCCAAGATTTTTTTCACCAGCAAATCCGCCCGCATGCCGAATGGTGGCGGGCAAAGCATGGTCACCAGCTCGGGATAACGTTTTGATGCCGCGAGCATTTCTTCTGATTCGGCCAAATCCATCGACATGCGCGCCTGACAAAACACGTGTTTACCGGCTTCAAGCGCGGAAATCGTCACCGCCGAATGCATGTAAGGCGGTGTGCCGATCCAGACAATGTCGATGTCCGGCAGCGCCACCAAGTCCGGCCAGTTCTTTATCGGTGTCGCTTCCGGCAGATTTTCCCTGCAAAAATTTTCGGCACTTTCGTAGGTCAAATTGGAGATGGCGACAATCTCGAGCTCTGGATGCTTCTTGAGCGCGGGCAAATGACGAGTGCGAACTATGTTGCCTGCTCCGATGATGCCGATCCGCAGTTTGTGATTGTTTTTGTGCATCGGTTTTTGTGCGATATCGATCCCGGCAAACTCGATTACCTCTTATGCGAGCTAGGTTTGACTGCCAGCAGCGATTGCGCGTTCAACCAAACACTCAGCGCTGGTAGTTCGTATGTGGTTCGCGTTGCGATCTACTTGACGCGCTGACCTGCGCACGGCAGCTTACGCGGCCCTGTTGGGCTCAGATTATGTCAAGAATTTGCGATATTACAGGATCCAAACCGATGCGCGGCAGCGTCATTCACCGGCGCGGTTTGGCGAAGAAAAAAGGCGGCGTCGGTCGGCACGTGACGAAAATGGTGCCGCGCATCTTCGCACCAAATTTACGACGCCAGCGGATTTGGGTGCCGGAACTAAAGAAATTTGTGCGTGTCCGCGTCACGGCGCGGGGTCTCAAGACGATCAACAAGCACGGCGCTTACAAGGCGCTCAAAAAAGCTGGTGCCATCTAAGAATGGCCGATTAAACTGTAGAGGCGCTCTCGGTGGCGTGCGGCTGCTCCGCGAGCTCGGCGGCTGACCCATTCGACAAGCTCGCGGCAGATTCGACGGCTGCCACATTCTGCTGTGGGCTGGCTTTCGGCCGCGGCAGATCAAGGGAGCCATCGTTGAACTCGATGACGTAACCCTCATTGATCAGCCAACGCAGGTCGGACGCGAGCGCCAGCGTGCGTGGCTCCGCATCTTCGCTCGCGCTATCGCCGGTCAAGCTTCCGAAAAGCTGTTTGCGATTGATGCCTGGGGTTTCGGATACAGCTTTGAGAATCGCATTCACAGACGAAGACACGCCAGCCTGTTCATGAGCAAACGCACGTGGCCGCGTGGGCGAGACAAACAACATGCCGCGGCGATGGCGGAAAACGTGCAAACCGTTTTGTCGAAACTTGCCCGCGAGCTTCTGCATCATGTTTGAAGGCGAGCGGGTTTCGCGCGCCCAGGCCTCTTCGATCAGCCGATTCAGTGTCCGGTCCGACAAACGCCGGCTGAACGCTCCGCCGATGGTCACTTCCTCCACGCTACGGATCAATCCCGGCAAATAGTTCGACCGAAAATGCCGTTCCACTTCGACTGGAGAAGAAAATGTTACAGGAGTTTCTTCTCCTAATGTTTTATAGGTCGTGACTTTTCGGGCTTCTTCTTTCCAGCGGTCGATTAACTCGGCATCGCTTACAATTTCGATTTGCCGCTGATAATCGGCAAAACTCATGCGGCGGCTGAAGCGTTGCTCGTAAAGGCTGCGCAGCTGCGGTTGATAATTGTGATAGTTGGTCGGCCCAAGAAGCGTTCCGCTTAATCGGCATCGCGCCACATTCGAGAAATTCCCTTTGATCGGATCAGTCTCCACAGCCTCGATCTGGTAGAAATCGCGCTGAGCGAATCGGAATGCGTTTCGCTCGAGGAATTCTCGATCCACAAACACCACACCGTTGTCGCCAAGCTGATAAAGAGGCGATTCCGCCCTTGCTGTGAGGCAAACCTCATAGCCCACCGGTTTTTCCAGAAACAATCGCGCCAGCGCAAATAGCGAATATGCAACTGAGCCGGACTGGATCTGCGCGACTACATTCTCGAGTGCAGGTAAGTATACCAGGAAACGGATCGTGACTGGCGGCGTTCGCGTAACTGGATCGTCGCGATTCGGCGAGGGGCGATGTTTCGGCCCGTGCCAATGGCGAGCACTGCTGCCGGTTTTGTTTCGTAATGCCTCGCGATGTCGCCCGTCTTGCCTGAGTGTTGGACCTTCTACGTTGGAGGTTCGGCGTTTTGATTTGCTGCGTCGCGGATCGTGCTCAGCCTTTTGCCGCCCGCTCCCTTCGTCTCCCGTGTAGCGCGCATAGCTTCTCGCCTCAGCAGGTTCTTTCACCCATGCAGGTAGCAGCTTCAGATCGAGAAGATCGACAGTCTCGACGGTGGGAGATGTCATCGGTTTCATCTACTCGAATGGCAAATGGAAGCAAACAGCAAGAATCTGGGTGAAACGACGCGCTGCGCTGACCTCGGAGGGATTGCAGGGCGAACGTCCCTGGGCGCAAGCCTGAAAATGATTGACAACCTCTTTAATTCATTTACTTGCGATGCTGTGGCCGGGGCTGCTGTAAGCTTTTCCACGCGCGACTAACACAAACCGAACAAATTTTATGGCGGAAAAATCGATCGAAGAGAAGGTCAAGGACATCATCGTCGAGCAACTTGGCGTAAACCCGGAGCAGGTTACGCCGCAGGCGTCTTTCATTGAGGATTTAGGCGCGGACTCGCTGGATATCGTCGAACTCGTGATGGCCTTTGAAGAGGAGTTTGGAGTCGAAGTGCCGGACGAAGACGCTGAGAAACTGCAGACGGTCGGCGACGTCATCAAATACATCGAGGACAAAGCGTCCAAGCAGCAGTAGTCATTTGCTGTAGGCGCGTCTCTGTGAGACGCGCCACACGCGGCGTTGCAAATGTGACAGTGCTGCGCTTCCCACACGGAAGTGGCGACAGGGCAGAGCTTTCAGGGCTCCATGGTTGCGAACCCCCATAACGCGTTCACACTTGGGAACGTGGAGACGACTCTTCTGGAGCGGCCGCTCTTTTACATCGGCCACCACTACGTAACTGTTCTCGGTCTGATTGCGTTCGCCGGCTTTTTCGGAGCCGGACTTCTCATCGCGCGATTTTTACAAAGTCAGATCATCCGCCGTTTCTTTAGCCGCTTCAAAATCGACGTAAATTTCATTGCGATCGTAACGACGATCTTAAGTCTGGCGTCGATCATCTTCTTCAGTGTCACCGCGATCAACGCGGCGGGGATTCCATTGCCTTGGGACGCCTCGCTTCCGGCGATCAAGCTGAGCCTGCTTCAAATTTTTCTGCTCGTCGCGCTTCTGATCGCCGTTTTCTGGATTTCTTCGAGGACAAAACGTTTCCTTTTTAATCGACTCCTCGCTGACAGTGGACTCGATCGCTCACTGCAGTACGCGATTGCCCAAATTCTCAGCAACATCGTCCTGGTGGTCGGCATTTTCATTGTGCTAGAGAACACAGGCATTCACCTGGCTGCATTGACGGTTTTTGCCGGTGCGGTTGGCGTCGGCGTTGGATTTGGTCTGCAAAACATCGCCAGCAATTTTATCAGCGGTCTGGTCATTCTGGCAGAGCGACCAATCACGATCGGAGATCGTGTCGAAGTGGCTGGTATCGTCGGCCGAGTTCAGCAAATTCGCGCGCGTAGCACGGTTATTCTGACGAGCGATAACATCGCTATGATCGTGCCGAACTCGAAGTTTATCGACTCGCCGGTGAGGAACTGGCATTATGGCGATGAACGGGTGCGGTTTCGTCTTCCCGTGGGGGTAGCTTATGGCAGCGACGTGAACAAAGTGCGCGAGGCGCTCATCGCCGCAGCGCGGGAACATTCAGCGACGTTGAGCGATCCGGAGCCGACTGCCTTCCTAGACAAATTTGGCGATAGCACCATCGATTTCGAGCTCGTCGCCTGGACCCAGGAGATGAGTTATAAGCCGCGCCGATTCAGAAGCGATCTAAATTACCTGATCTACAAACATCTAACTGCGGCCGGTATCGAGATCGCCTTTCCGCAGCGCGACCTCCATATTCGCGACGGCGTCATTAAAGTGAAAAACGTGACAGAGCGGGAGACAGGAGAACGATCAGAGGATTAGGCGCTCCTCGGCAGTTTCGTTATCCAAGCCGTATTGGCTTTGACTTCCCATGCAGCATGGCGACCCAATCCGGCTTCCCCACGGACTGGTGAAAGTTGCTACGCTAGCCGAGCTGCAGAATTGCGGCGCGTGGAAACGGACGTTTCAGGATCGGTGCAAGGATCATCGTTACTACGAGATCGTCGAAGAAACGCTGCAAAACGATTTCGAGCATTATTATCTGAAGCTCGAGGACTCTTCGGGCAACATACGCGTCATCCAGCCGGTGTTCTTTGTACGGCAAAATCTTGTCGAAGGTGTGCGAGGAAAAATCCGCAGCGTGGTCGATGCAGTTCGCAAGATTTTCCCGCGCTTTCTCACGATGCGCGTTTTGATGGTCGGCTGCGCGGCAGGCGCCGGTGACCTGGCCGTGCTAGAAGAGAACAACGAAACGTGGTCGGCGAACGCGCTGGAAGCAATCCTGTTAAAGTACGCACGGGCAAACAAAGCTTCGCTGGTTGTTTTCAAAGACTTCTACGCGGAATACCGCCCCGCTCTCACGTCACTCTATTCGAACGGTTACGCACGGACGCCGAGCATGCCCATGACGCGGCTGCTGCTGCCCTATGCGAACTGGGATGAATATTTTCGCACCCTAAGCAAGGCGACACGGAAAGATTTGCGCCGAAAATTCCGCAAGGCTGACCGCGCACCGAAGATAGAGATGGAGGTCGTCAGTGAGATCGCACCCTTTGTCGACGAAATTTATCCGCTGTATCTGGCCGTCCATGATCGATCGCCATTAAAATTCGAAACACTGACCAAGGATTACTTCCGCGCGATTGCTGAGCGGATGCCGGAACGCGCGCGTTTCTTTCTGTGGCGACAAAGCGGCAAAATCGTCGCATTCAGTTTTTGCCTGGTTTGCGGTGACGCGATTTATGATGAATGCGTCGGCCTCGACTACAGCGTCGCGTTGGATCTCCATCTGTATTTTTATACGCTGCGCGACATCATTTCATGGGCGCTGCGACAAGGATTGAAATATTACTACAGCAACCCACTGAACTACGAGCCGAAGCTGCATTTGGATTGTGAGCTCGTGCCGCTCGATCTTTATGTACGACACACAAGCGTTCTGCTGAATCCAATATTTCGGCACGTACTGAAATATCTCGGCCCCACACGTCATGACCCTGTTTTGCAGCGATTTCCTAATGCCGATCAGCTCTGAACCACGAATCGACACGAATGGACACGAATCCTTAGCCCGCGAATCACGCGAATTCACGCGAATCGGATCAAGGGTAAACCCGAAATTCGATTCGTCATTCGGACTTTCTTCGTCATTCGCGCTTCGTCATCTAATTATTCGCTCCGATTCGCGTGATTCGCGGTCAGACCCTCTCCTTATTCGGATGCAAAATCGGTTGCGATGAAATGACCGCACGTTAGAAAAGCGAATGCGAGATCGACCTCGGGGCTTTGGCAATCCATGGCTGCAACTCGGTTTGAGTGTGGCCTGTGTGCTGGTGTCCGAGTTTCTTCTGAAACGCGGCGCTACGCAGGTTGCGGAACCTGACAGCGCTTTTTCCTGGACTGGGATCAACGGTCTGGCTTCGCCCCTGGTGTGGTGGGCAATTCTTCTGATCATCGCCAGCTTTATTAGCTGGCTCTACGTCCTGAGATACATCCCGCTCACGATCGCGTTTCCTCTTTCGCGCGTCGTGGACATTCTGGTTCCGCTCGGTTGTTGGATTTTTCTGGGCGAATCGATCTCGCCCCTTCGCTGGTGCGGTATCGCGCTGGTGATTATCGGATTAGCGCTAGTGGCGAAACCAATTGCACAAATCGAAGAGCGCCTGTGAGCATTCTCGCCTTCTTTTTCATCGTTGTTTCTTTGCTGAGCTTTGTAGCAGCCCAGCTCATCCTGAAAAGAGCGATGGAGTTGTCGGCGACGCTGGGTTTCCGCAACTCTCGGTTCGTTTCGCTCGCTGCTATCGGCATCGCTCTAATGACCGTTTCCTTTTTTCTCACCCTTGGTCTGCTTCAGCGATTCGACCTCAGTTACCTCTATCCATTTCAAGGATTGAGCGTGATTTTCATCACGCTGACAGCCGCGGTAGTGTTGAAGGAAAAGTTAAGCCTGCGACTTATCGTTGGCGCAGTGCTAATCAGCGCTGGTATCGTGCTCGTTTCAATGAGCTAGAGTTCCGCCCCGTAGAGAATTTTGAGCAAATCCTTGATTAGCGAATGGGCTTGGCGCGGATAGAACGCGCCAAACCCATACTCGTTCAGACGTCCGATGTCGTCGTAACAGCCGAGCAGTTTTTACTACGGCACGCGTACCGCCGTTCCTACGCTGACTCCGATGCCGGCAGGAGGATTGGGGGAGGAGATCTCGAGAGTCCAAACCTGCTGTGCACCCGGCCCGACGTATATATTGAAAGTTGGGGATATGCCGGGCCCCGGTGTCAGGGTGCCTGTGCAGTCCGCTGCGACTGTATAGGTTCCTGGCCCTCCGGTGACGTCGAAAATAAACGTGCCCCCGATGTTCACAGTGCCGAATGGATTGAACGTGGTACCATCTCCGTTGAACCGGAGGCCTTGCATAACGGCTTTCGGTACCAGGTTCCCACCTAAGTTTGCGTACCCGTCGAAGGTCCACAAATACAGGCCGTGCAGCGTCTGCGTGCTGCAAGGCTGCGGGAACCGCGCCGTCGCCCGCGCAGTACTGGACGTGCCCAGCGCCATCGCGGCAACCAGGCAGCCCAACGCACAGGTGAAGGCCAGGGAGCTCATTATCGTTTTAGTTAATTTTGTCTTCATAGTTGTTGTTTCTTTCTGTTTAAGTTCTGTTGTTTTGGCCTTCGGTGACCTCTCTCATTGAGTTGTCATTTCCGGCCGTTCGCTGATGTACTGCGTAAAATTTTTGAATCCCTTACGCGGGAAGTTGGCTTCGCCGCGTTAAATCGTTAACTGGTTGATCCGTTGAAGCGTTGAAGCGGAGAGACCGCGGATGGCGCGGATGTCACGAATAAAGTTTCAAACAGAAGGAAATGGCAAAGAATGGATTTGGATTACACCGACAAAGCATTGTTGCGTTCGATGAGCCGAGCCACTATCGGAGCGCGCAATCGCCAACACACCGGGGCGCGTGCTTCCCGCACGCGGAAAAACAATCAGCCGCCACACAGTGAAGCATGACGGCTGATCGCGAGCTGCTTCAGAGCTATTGTCTGCTATTGCTTCACCATGGAACCGCCGGTTATGATGCCGGTATCGGGGTCGGTACCAATATACTTAAGCTCGTTTCCGCCAGCACCGATCACGAAGTTGCTGCGATGGAGCCCCGCCAAAGTCATGGTGCCAGTACCGTCCGCATTCACGGTATAGGTCCCGGGGAGATTCAGATCCCAACCAGCACCGAATAAAACGCCGCCACTGAAGTTGAAGACAGCACGCGCCATGAAGCCGCCTGCGCCATCGAACGTATACAAGCCCACCTCGTACATTGCCCCAAAGCTGTTTATGGGCATCGGGTGGTGGGGGTTCGGTCCGCCTGGTGGCCCGTCGCCGACTGGGTGAAAGCCCGAGAAAGAGTCGGCGTAGCTGCCATTGAGACTACTCAGATCATAGGCTTGGGCGCGCGGCAGGGAGACGTGCATGATCAATGCAACTACCCCCAGCGCCAGAACCGACCTGAACAGCCGGGCCTTCGACATCTTGGGAACGCTTCTTGTGAACATAATGTTTTGGTTTTTCATAAACTAATTCCTTGCTTGTTTTGGCCGCCCGTGACTTCTCGTTGTGAGAAAATCATTTCTGGTCGTTCAGAGAGGTACTTGGCCGGATTCAACGGTTCGTTACGCGGAAAATGGCTTCGCCACGTTGAAATAGTTAAAGCGTGGTCTCATTTTGAATCGCCGCGGTGACCACGGCGATTTTTCGAAGTGTCAGCCGCCCCTTAAGCAATCCGACCTAAGTAAAACACCGTGCGCGGTGGTTAGACCGGTAGACGATTCAGATTGCAAATTTCAGCGCGAACCCTGTAATCGTGTTCGGTGAACCCCCTTGAAATGCACGCGCTAACCACGTCAAGCTTCTCTCGTGGTGGTGCTCTCGCAGCGCGCCTTACAATTTCTTCCTTTTTCGCACTCAACGCGTTTGCTCAGGAGCCAGGCACTCCGGGCACGGTGGAGGTCGAGCGTGTGATTGTAACTGGTTCGAATATTCCGACGGCAGAAGAAACCGGGCCCGATCCGGTGGACACCTATCGGCCGGCAGACCTCGAGAAATTGGGCATTCGCAGTGCACAGGACTTCGAAACTTTCCTGCCGCAGGAAGCAGGCAGCACGGTCAATTTGAACATTGGCAATGGCGGGGACGGTACTGTGCAGATAAACTTGCGTGGTCTACTCCCTAAAGAAACGTTGATTCTGATCGATGGAAAACGTGTCGCCTATGGTTCGTTAGGCGCCGCCGGGTTTAGCCAGGGCCAGGACATTAACCTCATTCCTTTTTCGATGGTCGATCACGTCGACATCTTGAAAGATGGCGCGTCGGCTGTGTATGGATCCGACGCGGTCGCTGGCGTGATCAACTTTTTTTTGTTACACAAGTTTCGGGGGCTGGAAATCGGGGGCAGTTACGGGAACACAAATCTGGGAGCATCCAATGAAATGGGCGAGTGGGAGGCTTGGATTAAAACGGGCACGGGCGATGACAAGACAGATATTGTGGTCGTAGCCGATTTCTGGGAGCGCACCGGCGGCATTTACAGCCGTGACCGGGACATCTCCAGTAACGCCTTTCAAATACCGTGGGGTGGGTTCGATAGTCGCAGCGGGAATTTCCCTGGCGCAATTGGGGGTTTTGGTTTTCGCATGATCCCGAAATTGTTTTTTAGTGCAAACTCGCCGCCACCGCACTCGGCGCCAAACGCGGCGACTTCTCCATTTTATAAGCGCCCCGGTTTTCCGTTTCTGCCTTTTGCTGGTGTTAATCCCAATGCATATCCAGGTGCGCCCGGTATCATTGGGCCCCATGCGCTCCTACACGTTCCACAGTTCGGCACCGATTATAAAGGCGGTGGTGATTACTTCTTCTATAACTTCGCGGCTTTAACGCCAAATCTTCCTCCGGCCGATCGCCAGGTCTACTACGGTTCCTTCGCGCGCGATCTGTGTGACAAATATCTGGTAGTGTTTGGCGACTTCAAGTATGCCCGCTCGTTTTTCGACTCGTCCCTGGCCGCTGTGCCGTTTGTGCCCGATCCCTTCAAGATTCCCGGCACGAACGTGGGATTTAGTCCAACTGGCATCAGTGTGCCGATCGTGAACCCGTTTAATCCGTTCACGGTCGCGGATACGACTATTCCAAATTTTTTTCCTGATGGAAGCGGTCTTCCAGTCACTACTGGAGTTCGGTATCGCGGCGTTAAGGACACCGGTATAAGAAGTGAAAAATTCACCTACTGGGACCAACTCTTTGACGTCGGTCTTCGTGGTGAGATGGGCGAATTCGGCGATTATTTCAAGAGTTGGAACTGGGAACTCGGCTTCCGCTATTCCAGGAACGAGGGGCAGGACCTGTCCATCGGTGAAGCTAGCCAGCCTGGGTTGCGCGAGGCGCTGTTGGACACAAACCCAGCAACGGCGTTTAATCCGTTCCTTGGGATGCTCGGCCGCAACAGCAGGGCCGCCAGAAGCAAAGTCTATGTTACTCTGCAAAATACTGGCGAGTTTGAGTTACCCTTAGGTTACGCAACAATCAACGGCGACCTGTTTAATCTTCCGGCTGGTCCGGTCTCACTTGCCATCGGCGGCGAGTACCGGGCAGAGAGAATGACACGTAATCGTGACCCGCTTAATCAAACGTTTAATTCAATTGGCTCGACGGATGGGCAAGACTTCCGGGCAAACCGGGATGTCTGGTCAATCTACGAGGAGGTGCGTGTTCCCTTCACCAGTCCCACATGGAATTTTCCGGGCTTTTACAGTTTTGAGGTGGACTTCGCGGAGCGTGAGGAATGGTACAGCCAGAACACTTCAACGGTCCTGACTCCGTTCCAGCCGGCGACCAGCTCCCAATACAACGGGCAGAGACCGAAGGTATCTGTTCGATGGCAACCGATTGACCCGAAGTATATCGGCGCTCTGACGCTGCGCGGCAGCTACACTGAAGCGTTTCATGCGCCAACGCTGTTCGAGATTACGCCTGCCGGCTCGCAGAACTTCCCACTGGTGACGGATCCGTTTTCAAAGTTGACCCCAGACCAGATTGAGGAGCGCATCGCTGGAAATCCGCTGCTGCAGCCCGAAGTCGCCTACGAATGGTCTTATGGGATCGTGTATAGCCCGAAATGGCTCAAAGGGATGACGCTTAGCGCAGATTGGTGGCATATTGATCTGCGATCGCTCATATCGTCTCTCGGCTCGCAATTCATTATCGAGAATAATCCCCCGCCTCCACCACCTGCCGTCCAGAACGGACCCTTGGTGTTTCGCGCGCCGAGCGGGATTCCCGGCGTAGTTGGTCCAGTCACCTTGGTCGTCGATCCTAACGAGAATCTTTCTGGCGCGATCTTCGAAGGTCTCGACTACGAAGCGATTTATATCCTGGACTCGTCTATCTTTGGCCACGGCGATTTTGGCAGACTGACGGCAACGGTCAACGGGACCTGGCTCTCCCGCGCTGAGTTTCAGGCCTTCGCGGACACCAAACGATTTGGTATCGCCGGTGAAGTTGCGCCGCCGGGATTTACCCTGACTGGTTCGCTGCCATGGCATCGAGCTAGTTTTAGCTTGTTCTACGACGGACCAGCAGACACGTGGCTGCAGGGTCTTGATGTTGGCGCGGTCGTACACTGGATTGGCCAATACGAGGACGATAACGTAAGTCTGACACAATCAGTTAAACCGCAAATGCCTCGAAGTGGGCCGAAGCCTTGGCGTGCGCGGAAAATAGCCGACTGGACGACACTGAACCTGATCGCCTCCTACACGTTCAATCTGCCGCCACCAGCACAGGCCGAGGTGCCCGGCTTTCCCAAAGATGGGGGAAAGAGCGTGAAGACGAAGGACGGCAAGGAGAAGAATGTCATTCCCGTCTCCACGGCCGAATACAACTCTTGTGGATGGCGCGCCTGGTTGAATAACATGACCCTTACTCTCGGGTTGCAGAACGTATTCGACGACGATCCACCGTTCGGAGGCGGCTCGTTTGAGAACGGCTACGACGAATCGATTTCCACGGTCAAAGGCCGGTTCTGGTACGTCCAGCTAAAGAAAAGATTTTAGGGCGCTGTCTCAATGACTGTAGCGGCAGCCGTGTCGGCTGCCTTAGAGAATACGCAGGCGGCACGTCCTGCCACTACAGAATTACTTCGAAGCGAGCGAACTTACGATTTTGTCGAAGCGTGGATCGCCGCGCAACGGGTCCCACCACGGCATCAGTTTCAGTTCGCCATAGCTGACGTTGCTGGGCGGCTGGACGACGACGTCGAGCTGTTCGCAGGCGAGATCTTTTTCTCCAACCCACGCTGCAATCACTGCGAAGTATCTGGCGAGGTACTGCCCGACGAGCGCATCTTTCTCCAACGGAAGAAGCTCAAGTGCGCGGCGGCCTTCTCGCAGCGCTTCCTCTTTTCGGCCGAGGCCCGCGTCGATCATGGCCAGCGCGCACCAGGCCGGGCCGAAATCGGGTTGCGCCTCGACGATTCTCTCCTGCTCTTCGCGTGCAGCGGCAAACGCCAATTGCGCGTTGTGCTCGTCGTTTCTCATGCGCGCGATGAGTCCTTCGACAAAATGACGATTGAATGAAACCTTATCGCCCAGGGAAATTTCATTTTCGCTCAGCGCGCTCAAGGCTTGTGTGGCCGCGGCGCCATCGCGTTCGGCTAGTGCGCAGAAGAGCCAATCATGAGCGATAGCAGATGTTCCAGCGGCGGGATTTGTCGCCCGAATGGAATCGATTGCCTGATGCAATGGGCGAGGATCAGCGTTGCCATACAGTTCCCCCTCCGGAAAAGCTAGTTTCATAGAGATGTCGTCCGGTTCGGCGACAGCTACTGCGCGGGTTAGCCATGTCTTTGCTTCCGCATGGCGGCGAAACCGCGCGTAATCGGACGAAAGCACCTCGAGCGTGCCTAGGTCGCGGGGATCGAGCTCAGCAGCGCGTTCCAAATTTCGCGTGGACTCTTCCCAGCGCCCTTGCCGTCTCTGAATGAACCCCATCAGTTGGAATATTCGTGCCTGATTGGGAAGAGTCTGGCGGGCAATTTCGAGTTCGGCCACCGCGCCATCATAATCGAGGTAGCCTCGATAAAGGTGCACCGCTCGCGCAAGGTACGCCTCGCCCGAATCCGGTTTCAGACGAAAAGCGGAATCGATCGCGTCCTTCGCCATGGCCAATCGGGCCGGGGTACGGTCGATCCCGTCGAAATAAAGCTGATCATGAACGAAAGCCAGTTGGCAATACGCCTCCAGAAACGATGGGTCGCGCGCGACAGCCCGGTTCAGCAAATCGACAGCCTGCGCGAAATCCTGTGGTCGGCTGTTTTTCCCCGAAAGAATATCATTGGCGCGCGAATAAAGATCGAAAGCAACGAGATCCCCAGTCGGCTTGCGCTGAATGGCCTGTTTCTCAGCGGGTGTAATTTTGACATGAAGCTGCGCGGCGACTTTTTGCGCGATCTCGCTTTGGATTGCGAACAGGTCATTCAAATCGCGGTCGTATTCCTCGGCCCAAACGTGCGTGTCGGTGCGCGTGTCGATCAACTGCGCATTCAAATGAATCCGATCACCGCTCCTACGTGCGCTTCCCTCCAGCACGTGAGACACGCGAAGGGCGTCGCCGATCTGGTGCACATTTCGTTTGCCGCGATAATCCATTACGCTGGTCCGGCTGATTACTTTCAGATCGGCGATTTTCGCCAGCTTGGTCAGAATGTCGTCCTGCACGCCATCGGCGAATACGGAGTTTTCTTTCTGCTCGCTTAGACTTTCAAACGGCAGAACGGCGATCCCAGTTGCTAGCGGACGGTGGATTAGTTCGCTCTTCCACACGTTCCACCCAACCGCTGCAGCTAACGCCAGCAGTGAAGCTGCGAGCAAGGCACTGGTTGGATTCCGCCGTACCCATTTCGTTCCTCGCGCAAAAACTCCGGTGTGCCGCGCTTGAATCGGTTCATGCTTTAGCCAGCGTTCCAGATCTTCGGCCAGTGTGAGAGCGGACGAATAGCGACGCTTTGGATCTTTCTCGAGACACTTGAGGCAAATTGTCGAGAGATCGCGATCTATTTTAGGATTTATCAGGCGCGGCTGTTTCGGCTCTGTATCCAGCAACAATTTGATAGTCTCGTACGTTGTTCCTCCGGCAAAAGGCGGCTGACCTGTCAGCAATTGGTAAAGAACTGCGCCAAGTCCATAGACATCTGTGACGCTGCTGATAGCCGCGTTGTTTCCCACTGCCTGCTCTGGCGCCATGTAACTGGGCGTGCCCAAGACGTCTAGCGTGTGCGTAACGCTGCTGTCAGATTCGACCAACCGGGCAAGCCCAAAATCGGTCAGGTGCGGTTCGCCTTTTGCATCGAGTAGAATGTTTCCCGGCTTGATGTCACGATGGAGAATTCCATGTTCGTGCGCGTAATGAATAGTGCGCGCCACCTTGGCAATTAATTCCACGGCGCGGCGAATCGACATCGCCTCGCGCTTCGCAACTGCATCGAGTTGTCCGCCTTCGACGAACTTCATGCTGAAATAGCATGAGCCATCGCGCTCGCCTACTTCGTGGATCGGGACAATGCCGGGGTGCTCCAAACGCGCTGCGGCTTCTGCCTCCAGACGGAAGCGCTTCAGGTGCGCTTTGCTTGCCCACTGACCAAGCCTGATGACTTTTAATGCGACTACACGGTTGAGACTCTTCTGCCGAGCGCGAAACACGACGCCTTGGCCACCGCGACCAATCTCTTCCAATAATTCGTAATCGCCCAGGTCTCCCAGCAGCTCGGCACCACGCGTTGCTTTGTGGGACTGTGGCTTATTCGCATCGCCGCGGTCGGCGACCCCGGCTACAGCGTCTGGGAAACCGCCGATCGCTGCTTCCAGGACGCAGCCGGTACAAAGCCCTTGCGGTGCGTCGGAAAGTATTTTCGCACCGCAATTGCGGCAAATTCTAATTACTCTAATCATTGCCGGAAATTCTCCCGCGGACTCCCCCTGTTGTACTTTGTAAATTTCCGCCATACGTTACGCTCGAATGACCGCGATCAGATGGCGCAGCTCGTCTTCGATATCGCCGGGTGTCGCAACTGTGTGAGCAATTTCCTCTCGCAATAATGATTGGTAGCGCTGCCGAAATCGGTAAAACGCCTGGCGAACCGCGTTTTCGGTCATGCCCAATTGCGCAGCAACCTCCTTTTGAGGTGGTGCATCTGGTTCACCCGGGAGCAATTGCTTTAGCGAATCAAACAAGACCACATTGCCCGCAATCTGGTATTCGTCTTTCAACAGATTTAGCACGCGTTCCAGCACCGTCGATGCCCAGCGGCGTTCATAAATCAGATCAGCGGTCACCGGATCTGCTGGTTCAATCGCAAATCTCTCGTCGGCACGCAGTTCTTCAAGCGGAATGAGCCGCTGCCCTTTTCCTCGCTTGATAGCCATGGCGCGACGTCTTTCCTCGCCTAGAAAGTATTTCAAGGCCCCGAGTAGATAAGAACGAAGTCGCCCCTGTTCCTTGCGGACAGCGTTCAAATTTCGGTGCTCCAATAGTGACGCGAAAAAACCCTGGGTAAGATCTTCTGCCTCCGCCGGCCCAATGCCTTGTCGCCTGACGAAGCTGTAAATGGGTCGCCAATAGGTGCGGCAAAGCTTTTCGAGCGCTTCCTGAGCAGCGGGTGATTCACCCTGTGCCTCCAGCACTACGCTCCAATGCGTAGTGGTAAACGCCGCCGGGCCGTAATGAGTATTTCCGCCAATCGCGCTCAGCGACGTCGCGTCGTTTTCAGCGGGGGTCACATGGCAATCGAACGAAAGACTCCCGCGGAAATCAAGCCTGCATCTCGCCTGCGGCAAGCTCTTCGGCAGTTTTCAGCAGCCTGTTACATGATTATTACCGAAATGGTCATTCCCAGTCTTCGAATCGAAGATTATTCGCCCCGAGCACATCTGTTGAATCCAAAGCCAAGGCAGACTGCATCTCAATGAAAACAAAGAAGGATCCTTATGATGCAGGATTTCAGGTTTGCTGTGCGGCAGCTTCTCAAGACGCCGGGATTCACGACCGTAGCGATATTGACGCTCGCGTTGGCAATCGGCGTTAACTCGGCCATTTTCGCGCTGATCAATGGCGTGTTGCTAAAGCCGGTGGTGCCGGTTCGGCCTGCCGACGTCGTGAACGTGTTCACGGCCAGACAAAATGCGAGCCACGATTATCGCCAGTTCTCGTATGACGAATACCGCGCGCTGCGTGAAAACGGCGGAGACGTGTTCGTCGATGTGGCGGCGCTGGAGTTCGGTGTCGCCGGCATCGGGCGCGATCACGAGATCCGGCGCAGCTTCGCGTTCCTGACTTCGGAGAATTATTTTCCGATGATGGGCGTGCGGGCGTTTCGCGGTCGTTTTTATAACGCTGAGGAAAGTAAGCCGAATGCGAACATGGCTGTAGTCGTGCCAAGTTACGGCTTTTGGAAACGCAACGGTGGCCGCGACGATTTTGTCGGTAGCACGCTACACATCAACGGACAGCCTTACACCGTCATTGGCATCGCGCCGGATGGATTCAGCGGCTCAAACGCGTTGATCGCGCCGGATATCTGGCTGCCGCTCGGCATTCGTTCGCAGTTCGGTTCGGCTTTCGGCGATTCCGAAACTACGCACGACCTATTGGACCCGAAAAATTACACCTTCAATCTAGTGGCGCGGATGCGTTCTGGCCTGACGATCGACTCGGCCAAAGCCCGTTTGCCAGTGCTGGCGCAACGGTTAAATGCGATTCAAGCGGACGGCACCGAAGGTTCGCGCGAGCTGCAAATTCAAACGCCGGCACGATTTGGCCTGAGCACGCAACCGCAGGATGACGGCCCGCTCACGCTGGTCGCGACATTGCTCATGGCGATGGCCGGAGCCGTCCTGCTCATCGCCTGTTTAAATCTCGCGAACATGTTACTCGCGCGCGGCACGTCGCGTTCGAAGGAAATCGCCATACGGTTGGCTGTCGGCGCATCACGCTGGCAGATTGTCAGGCAATTATTGTGCGAAGGATTTTTGCTGGCTGTCTGCGGCGGCCTCATTGGCTTGATTTTGAGCGCCTGGTGCAACGATGTTTTGCTCGAACAACTGCGCGGCCTGCTCGCGTCAGTCAATTTCTCGTTTGTCGTGAAATTACGGCCCGACGCCACTGTGCTTGCAATCACGTTGTTGTTTTGTCTCATCGCGACAATGCTTTTCAGTCTCGGTCCGGCGTTAAAAGCAACGAAGGCTGATCTTGTTAAGGACCTGAAAGAGCAAGTCGGCGAACCAGCGCGCATCGGCCGTTTGAGTCGTTTCTTCGCGCCACGTCATATTTCGGTGATGGCGCAAATCGCCCTTTCGCTCATGTTGCTTTTCGCCGCCGGATTATTCTTCCGCGGCGCGCTCAAGGCGGCCGGGCTTGATCCGGGCTTCGTAGCGCGCGGCGATATCGTTAGTGAGTTCGATTTCAGTTTGATCAAGAAAACGCCGGCCGATTCGCGTCGCTTGATCTTCGACATGGTGCGACGCGTACGTGAGTTGCCCGGCGTAACCGCCTCGGCCACCGGCACCATGCTGCCGTATTCCGATTTCACCACCGCGCGCCGCGTTCTGCGCACGAAAGACGCCATGCCTAACGACCCGAAGGCGCCGGATCCAAGTGTCAATTCACTCTTCACCTCGATAACGCCCGGTTACTGCGAGGCGCTTGGCATAAAACTGCTACGCGGCCGCGATTTCACTCAGAACGAATGCGAAAACAAGGACGCGAGGCGCGTGGGGATGATCGACGAGGAAATGGCGAAGAAACTTTTTCCGAACGAAGACCCGATCGGTCAGCACATTCGCTACAGCAACCCTCCGAAAGACGGTTCGCCTAACGACATGGAAGTCGTCGGTGTCGTGAGCAAGCACCGGCATAGCGTTGACAACGATTCGCTCGGCTGCCGTTTGTTTGTGCCGTTGGCGCAGGGATACAGCGGCCAAACATATCTGCACGTTCGGCTCAACACACAGGATCGGCATGCGGTCGCCGCGTTTATTCCAACGCTTCGCCAGACGCTGCGCGAGATCGATCCCGATCTGCCGCTGCTACAGATGACCCCATTTGTGGACTTGATGGAGAGGTCGCCCAACCTCTGGATCGTTAAACTGGGGGCAACTCTCTTCGGCGCTTTTGGTGCGATCGCGCTGATGTTAGCCGTCGTCGGTGTTTATGGCGTAAAAGCTTATGCCGTGGCATGCCGGACACGTGAAATCGGCATACGCATGGCTTTAGGTGCACATCGGCGTGACGTATTCGCCCTTATTATGCGACAGGGCGCGATGCAAACGGCGCTCGCGGTTGGCGCGGGCCTCCTTCTTTCACTGGCTGCAGGGCGCGTCCTGGCCAAAATCCTGTATGACGTAAGCCCGAACGATCCGCTGGCGCTCGCTACCGCAACTTTGATGCTCGCGAGTGCGGCGCTTCTTGCTTGTTTCTTCCCGGCCAACCGCGCCACTCGCGTGAATCCGATGACGGCACTGCGAACCGAATAAGGGCTACTGTTTGGGCTTAACGTCCAGTGTCATCAAAATGTCCGACGGTACAACGACATGAATTGCGGTGACATCTTCATGTGACCGGCTGCGAGGCTTCGCTTATCCGATTGCGTTAAAATACATTCGTTGCGATAAGCATTGGCGAAGCAGAGGTTACCCGATGAAGAAATTGTTCTTTGTTCTTGCGATGTCGTCTCTTGCAGTGGTGGTGGCTGATGCCGCTGAGCAGGAGACTGTGAATCGTTGTGCCGCGATCATTAGCCAATTTCAGCAAATGCCTGAAAAAGCAATTCCAAGAGATGTGCTCCGGCGAGCAAAAGGGCTCGCCATCATGAGCGTGGTCAAAGCAGGATTTATTTTCAGCGCTAAAGGCGGACAGGGCGTCGTGATCGCTCGCACGCCTCGTGGCTGGTCTGGTCCATCATTTATCGCCACAGGTGGTGGAGGCTGGGGCCTTCAGGCTGGTGCCCAGGTAACTGATTTCGTGATGGTCCTCAACAACGATGCTGCCGTGCGAGCGTTTTCCCGCGGAGGAAACGTGACGATCGGCGTGGATGTCAGCGCTGCGGCCGGGCCGGTGGGCCGCACCGCGGCAGGAGCGGTCATGCCAACAGCGGCCGTTTACACCTACAGCAGGAGCAAAGGCCTCTTTGTTGGCGTGTCATTGGAAGGCGCTGTGGTTGGAACGCAAAGGCAATCCAATTTCAACTACTACGGAGGACCTGTTAGGGCCGATTCGATCTTAAGTGGGGTCACAAAGGCACCGCCGGGCGCTGCCCCATTGCGTCGTGCGCTTGGTCCCTAAAGCCTGCATCGTTGACGCGCATCGCGACGGACAGTGGTTCGTTGTGCATGCGAATGAAAAAGCTGACGACTTTTTTGGAACTGGAATCATCGATTCGCGCAGCAAGCGTCAATAACTCAGCTTTTTGTATCAGGCACCGTCGTGACGGAATCAGGCTAACATTCCAACAAGCACACTATGCGTGAAGCAAAAGAAACCGCGCATCGGCTAGCTGCGTATTCAGACGCAGTCTTCGCGGTGATCGTGACTGTCATGGTACTGGAGCTCAAAGCACCAGAACAGGCGGCATTCTCGGCTCTCTGGCCTTTATGGCCCACCGCCATCAGCTATGCGGTGAGCTACCTGTTCATCGCCATTATTTGGATCAACCACCATTACCTTATGCGGTTCGTCGGGACTCCTACGCTGGGCTTGATATGGATAAACTTCGTCCATCTCTTCATGGTTTCGCTCCTGCCTTTTGCGACGGCATGGATTGCGCGCACCCGGCTGGCGTCGTCCCCGGTCGCTTTTTACGCAGGGCTGTTCGTGTGCATCGACATTGCCTACAACGTGTTCGAGCGCGATGTACTCGCTCAAGCGGACGCCACTCAAGTGTCCGAGGGTACGCGTCACATGGCGAGGCGTCGATCAATCGTTGTCCTTGCGATTTTCACGACAGCCATGTTGATTGCGTTCGTCGCGCCGAGAGTCGGCTTCGGTCTGATATGCGGCGGCCTGATCCTCCACTTACGGCCAGAGGCCCCAGGCGCTAGGATGAAGGCGAAATAGCCTCACGGCGCTTTGAAGTCTCCCGCGTGTTCATGCGTCTCGATCACGCTGTTACTCATCGCAAGTGCGCGTCGTTGGTCATGGCGCTGTCAGGGCACCTTGGCCAGGATCTTCTCCATCTCGGAGGCCGTGAAAGCGCGCA
>Ga0137403_10000138_pt1 | contig 36159 bp, 38 predicted proteins | sample CZOMad2_1_16fung_FD_122057 | JGI IMG/M metagenome (GOLD analysis project Ga0137403, IMG submission 122057) | Vadose zone soil fungal communities from Angelo Coast Range Reserve, California, USA - CZOMad2_1_16fungal (Hybrid Assembly) | ecosystem: Environmental > Terrestrial > Soil > Vadose zone... | reverse complement strand
ACCCCCCACAAATGACGCATGGTCGACCGAATCTCAGTGGCCACCGAACCTTGTATTCGTGCTGCGTAGTCAAGTCTCGGTAAACTGGAATCAACACGCTCCGGAACATCATCGATAACATTGATCCCGCCGATGAAAGCGACCGTACTGTCTATAGCAACCAGTTTGCGATGCAGCCGTAGCAGACGACGTTTCCGATTACGCCGAAAGGTGAACGGAGATATTTCGCGCCTGAACCACTGCACTTCCACTCCTGCCGCACGCAAATTCTCCACCCATGAGTTGGGCAACCCCGCTGAACCAAAGCCATCCACCAGCAGGCGCACCCGCACGCCACGCAGGGCGGCACGCTGCAACGCATCCGCAACCATACGGCCGATCCGATCGGCGGCGAAAGTATAGGTTTCCAGATAAATTGAATACTGCGCTGCATCAATATCGGCACATAATTGCGGAAAATATTCCACACTATTCTGCAATAGTGTGACCTGATTTTCTGCAATTTGATGGGTTTTACCCATTATGTTTCAGTCTGGTCGATAGCGCTGCATGATCGGATAGACGCTGCCATGCCCCGCCTACATGTACGTTGCTGTGTAACACATCAAAACCTCTGACGTAAATCCGGTCCAGGCATAGCAGCGGTAACCGGGAAGGAAAGCTCCGCGCTGATTTCCCACGATGCAATTGAAACACGTCATGTGTATCCAATTCGGCGGACAGTATCCGACCCAACTGATTGCGCCAATCGTTGAAATCACCCGCGATAATAAGTGGTACATCAGACGGAATTTCATTGTGCACATAATCGACCAATGCCTTTATTTGTGCTTGGCGGCCTTTTGCGAACAACCCGAAATGCAGGCACAAACAATGCACAGATTCCTGCTCTGCCAGTTTGATTTCACAATGCAAGAGCCCGCGGCTTTCAAAACGATGTGCGGAAACATCCGTATTCAAGGACTGCAAAATCGGGAAGCGGCTAAGGATGGCATTGCCGTGATGTCCCGCCTCATACACCGAATTTTTACCATAGACGGCATGTGGCCAAACTTCTTCGGCAATGAAATCGTGCTGAGCACCACCCGGATAATTTCGATATAGTTTATTACGCTGTGTGTATGCCCCTTGAACTTCTTGCAAAAACACAATGTCAGCATCCAATTCCCGAAGACGCTCCCTCAGTTCATGCAAAACCACACGATGATTGAAGTATGACAGTCCTTTGTGGATGTTATATGTGGCGATAGAAAGAGTCTGCACATTCGGCCCACTTTATGCATTGCCTATGCCGCTGGCAGGCAGATTGATCTGTCTGGCGAAGTCCAGCATACGCTCAATAGGCAGCACGGCCTGCCGCATGATCGCCGCGTCAATATGTATCTCATTTCGTCCGGTAGCCAATACTTCTGCAAGATTAAATAGTCCGTTCATTGCCATCCAAGGGCAATGTGCGCAGCTCTTGCAGTTTGCCCCGTTACCTGCGGTAGGCGCCTCGATGAACAGCTTATGTGGTGACAAGCTGCGCATCTTGTGCAGGATGCCATTGTCAGTAGCCACAATAAATTCCTGGCTGGCTAATTGCTGCGAGGCTTTGATAAGTTGTGTGGTCGAGCCGACCACATCCGCCAGATCAATTACTGCTCTGGGTGACTCCGGATGCACCAGCACTTTTGCTGCAGGGCGCTGTGTTTTAAGCACTGCCAATTCTGTCGCCTTGAATTCGTCATGCACGATACAAGAACCTTGCCACATCAACATTTCTGCCCCGGTCTGTTGCTGGATGTAATTACCCAGATGGCGATCTGGCGCCCACAGCACTTTTTTTCCTTGCTCTTTGAGGTGCCTGACGATGGGCAGTGCGATTGAACTGGTCACCATCCAGTCGGCACGTGCTTTAACCGCCGCACTGGTGTTGGCATAAACCACCACTGTGTGGTCAGGGTGGGCAGCACAGAACGCAGAAAATTCATCCGCCGGACAGCCCAAGTCCAACGAACAGTTCGCGTCCAGATCCGGCATCAATACACGTTTTTCGGGGTTCAGGATTTTTGCCGTTTCGCCCATGAAGCGCACCCCCGCTACAACGATAGTTTTGGCTGGGTGTTGATGACCAAAATTAGCCATATCCAGAGAATCTGAAACGATACCGCCGGTCTGTTCCGCCAAATCCTGCAAATCGGCATGCACATAATAATGCGCGACCAGCACTGCATTTTGTTCGCGCAGCATGCGTCTGATACGCGCAATCAATTCTATTTTTTGCTGCCCACTCGGTTCGCGCGGGGCCTTGGCCCACGCGAGCGCCGTACCACTGCCTGGGTGATCATAAGACAAGGAGATGACATTTTCGCTCATAAAACCTTTCTGATCACACGCTGTGGCAATTGTAGTATCGCGGCACGGTTGCTCGGTGAAAAGACTTTCTCGGCCGCATCGCGCCACACCAGCCATTGGTAACCTAAATGCTCGCGCGGGGCGAGTTGGACAGTAACTTGATGTGGTAATTCCAGGCCAAAAACATGCTCTGTATTGTGCGTCGTTCCGGGCGGGTAACGATATTGCCACTTGGGATAAATTTCATACACATTCTGCGTCTGCCAATCGGTCAATGAATACTGATTGGCGTTTAGGCCGGTTTCTTCTTGCACCTCTCGAATCGCAGTCTCAAACAACCGTTCATTGCCTTCCCGGCCGCCGGTAACAGATTGCCAATAGCCAGGGTGATCCGCGCGCTCCAACAGCAGCACATTCAGGTTGGCATCATAAATTACCACGAGTGCAGAAACAGGCTGTTTAAACACCATTTGCCTAGAGCTTGGCATGACTTATTTCATTAACTCACTCAACAGTGCAGCACCCATGCAAATCAATCCCGGACCACGAATGAAATCAGATCAGGCAAAGAATACCCAGAATATTTTTTTGTGTTGCTGCCAATACAGCACAGTATCTGCAAAAATATCCTGTACGATTTCCCTGTCATTTGCAGAAAGGCCCAACGTGTCGCTGGCATGGCGTAATAACAGCACATATCCTTCTGCTTCTACCCACGACAAGTCACACAAGGCATCGACCAAAGCGTCCCAGTTTACGCCAAATCCTGCCGGGAAATTGACTGCCTGCGCCAACATTGCAAGCAAGCGTTGCTTCCCCTTCACACCATTGAGATCGACATCAAATAGCGCATAGCCTGTTTGCTTAATCGCACTGCGCAGCTGATCCGGATCACATTGCAATGTATAGCAGCCCGCCGCATCCAGATTACAGAGTTGCTGCGCCAGTTCATCCATGGTTAATCACGAATACGCTTAAAAGTCTGGTAATGATCAGCAGTGTAGTAATACTCGTTGGCCGCACCGCTGATGATGCGGCGTGCACCGCGATTATGCGCGCCCGGGTTTTTCACCGTGTATTCGTGATAATAGCCGCGTGGACGTTTTACCAATATTCCCTCAAAATTGTTGAATACCACGCCATCTCGCGAATAGGCAAAAGGACCTCCCTGTTTAATCGCCCGCAAAACCGCACGCGCTTCAACCGGCAGTTCAACCGTCCTGATGACCTGCAACTTTGAATCAAGCTGCTGAGCTTGATTTTCAACTCTGCCGAATGTTTCTTGAGTCTGAAGTACGGCTTGCGCCGGAAAGTGCGGCGCCATCAGTAATAACATTAAAGCAGCGCGCAGCACTATCAGCCTTTGGAAATATCGGCGGTCACTTCTGTTGTGGTTTGCACTTGTTGACGCAGCCGGATATGCAAGTCGCGTAACTGTTTTTCATCCACCGGACTGGGCGCCTGGGTCAACAGGCATTGCGCACGCTGAGTCTTGGGGAAGGCAATCACATCCCGTATTGATTCCGCGCCGGTCATCATCGTAACGATACGGTCCAACCCGAATGCCAAACCACCATGCGGCGGTGCGCCGTATTGCAACGCGTCAAGCAAGAAACCAAATTTGAGCCGCGCCTCTTCCGCGTCAATGTTGAGTGCGCGGAATACCTGAGACTGCACTGCTTCCTGGTGAATACGCACTGATCCGCCGCCAAGCTCCCAGCCGTTCAAGGCCAAGTCATAGGCCTTGGCCAGACATTTGCCCGGATCGCTTTCCAACAAGGTGAGGTGCTCGTCTTTAGGAGCGGTAAACGGGTGATGGCAGGCTGTCCAACGTTTGGCTTCCGCGTCGTATTCAAACATCGGGAAATCCACCACCCAAAGCGGTTTCCAGAGTTCGGCACTGAGGAAGCCCATAGTCGCGCCTTTTTCGTGACCAATCTTGCTGCGCAGCGCACCGATTGCGTCGTTGACCACCTTCTCCTGATCGGCACCAAAGAAAATGATGTCGCCATTCTGTGCGCCAGTGCGCTGGATGATAGTTTTTAGCGCTGTTTCGTGAATATTTTTTACAATGGGCGATTGCAAGCCGGTCTCGTTGAGCTGCGAGATGTCATTGACTTTAATGTATGCCAGACCCTTTGCGCCATAGATGCTGACAAACTTGGTGTAATCGTCGATCTCGCCACGTGAAAAAATCGCACCGCCCGGTACGCGTAACGCGGCCACGCGGCCATTGTCCTGATTGGCCACAGTGGAGAAAACCTTGAATGCGACATCCTTGACCGCATCGGTGACCTCGGTCAACTCCAGCATGACGCGCAGGTCCGGTTTGTCCGAACCAAAGCGCGCCATCGCCTCCGCATAAGTCATGCGCGGAAACGGGTCAGGCAGGGCGATATTCATCGTTTCCTTGAAGATGGTGCGTATCATTTCCTCCATCAGCGCAGTGATTTGCACCTCATTCATGAAAGAAGTCTCGATATCCACTTGCGTGAATTCCGGTTGACGGTCAGCACGCAAATCCTCGTCCCGGAAACACTTGGTAATTTGGTAATAGCGGTCAAAGCCCGCCACCATCAGCAACTGTTTGAAAAGCTGCGGCGATTGTGGCAACGCAAAAAATTCACCGGGATGCACGCGTGACGGCACCAAATAGTCACGCGCACCTTCCGGTGTGGATTTGGTCAGCATGGGCGTTTCGATGTCGATAAAGCCACGGCTGTCAAGAAAACGACGGAACGCCATCGCCACCTTATAGCGCAACATCATGTTGTGCTGCATTTGTGGACGACGCAGGTCGATCACGCGATGCGTCAGGCGTACCGTCTCGGACAAATTTTCGTCATCAAGCTGAAACGGTGGCGTCAGCGCAGCGTTCAATATCTCAATCTCATGACACAGAATTTCGATTGCGCCGCTGGTAATATTGGCATTGGTCGTGCCCTCGGGGCGACGCCGAACTTTACCGGTGATACGTAACACGAATTCATTACGCACTGACTCAGCAATTTTGAACATATCGGCACGATCCGGATCGCACACGACTTGCGCCAGTCCTTCGCGATCGCGCAAATCGATGAAAATCACACCGCCATGATCTCGACGGCGGTGAGCCCAACCACACAGGCTGACAGTTTGGTCAAGTTGGTCGGTATTAAGTAATCCGCAATAATGTGTACGCATGTTTCGGTTTTTGAGATTTAAGGGCGGGCTTTTTTGATTACGAATTTTGACTGATAGCACGCTGCCTGACGGCCTCAGAATCTGCCACTACGCCCATCGAAACAATGGTTCTGAGCGCCCCATCTACTGTCATATCCAGCTCTATGGTATCGGCTTTAGGCACGAAGAAATAAAAGCCATTCACCGGACTTGGCGTAGTGGGAATAAATACCGCCACGTGTTCCTGTTCGAAATGGCCCACTGCCTCTCCCGGCACATTGGTTTGAAATGCCAGCGACCAAGCCTGTGGATGGGGATAGCGCACCAACAATACTTTGCGAAAAGAGTTGCCATTACCGGACAACAATGTGTCACTGACTTGTTTAACACCTTTGTAAATACTGCCTGCAAACGGAACATGCAGCATCATTTTTTCAGAATAGGCCCACAGACGCTGACCGAAGACGTTGCGTATCAGCAAACCGGTCAGCAATACCACCACGAATGTCAGTATGATGCCCAAGCCGGGAATATGTATGCCCAATACCCTGTCTGGCTGCCATTCTGCCGGCAACAGCAACAGTGTCTGATCCATAGTCCCGATGGTCAGATTCAATACCCACAGGGTAATACCCAGCGGGACCCAAACTAACAGGCCAGTGATGAGATATTTCTTCATTGATCAGGTTGCGCTACTGCTGGCAACTGGGCCGGTTGGGCTACCGGCAGCCGGAGTGGGATCAGCGCTGGTGGGCGGGGTGGGATCACTGCTGGCGGGTTTGGCTTGGCTGCCACTTTTGAAGTCGGTCACGTAATAACCATTGCCTTTCAACTGAAACCCGGCTGCCGTCAATTGTTTGATCAGGCTTTCTTTGCCACACTCGGGACAAACAGTGAGTGGTGCGTCGCTCATTTTTTGCATCACATCTGTGTGCAGACCACAAACAGAGCAAGCGTAAGCATAAATAGGCATGTCTTCTCCTACCGAGTAATTTTCAAAGGCGCGCATTATACCTGAGCCCATCTTTGGCCGCACATCTTGAAGACAGGGCAAGGGCGGACTGCTGCGACTGTTCAAAACATGGGCGGTACGTCCGGATTTTTATCTCCAATTATTACGGGACGTAAACGGTCAAGTAGCATGGGGCAATCTTGAGAAACAACTTGAGCTTCCATCCACTAAATTTTAGGTTGCCCTAAAATTGGTGCCCAACCAACCAATCATTCAGCTAAAGCAATGAAAAATAGTGGGGAGGTGGTAACACTTGACATACTTCTCAAGAATAGGCGACATTGCCGCACTATGGAAATGTTTTCTAAATTACGTTAGGCAATAACAATCTGTAAACTTGGAGGCGAGATGACGTTACCAAACTATGCAAGAGGCCAGCCCTTAAATAGACTAGTTAGCATTCTGTGTCGGGGGAACTGCAACTGCGGTCGCTGGGCCAAGATTCTCGATAATGGGAACAATGACCACGGCACAACAATCACGAGCCGCACTTATGCGAAGTGTCTATTTTGTGGATACAAAGCATCTGACCAATCTAATTGGCAGCGTGCCTAACCAAGCGTTCAAGCCGACGTTGCCGAAAAACCTGCAACACAGCTTAACTTAGACGTTAGCGCGTACAACCAAATTGGTGTGTCACTTATCATCAAACAGTGTGAAAACCATCTATTCCCGTCGCTGCAACTCATGGGCAATCAATTAGGGATAGGCCACTCTTTTTTAAAATTTTGTAGTGATATGGAATGTAAATTGGAATTCAATAATTTGGTACTACGCGACCAGTTAACCGGGCTGTATAACCTCAGGCAACTGGAAGAATCCGTGGAACGCGAGGTCGCCTTATTGCTGCGCAAGGGCGGGCGCATCGCGCTGTTAATGATCGGTATGGAGGGGCTACAGGGCGTTACCGATAGCTTTGGCTCTGCCGCCAGCGATGAGGTGTTGCGCACCTCGGCCATGCGGTTTTCACAATATGTGCGTAGGTACGATACTGCGGGCCGCTATGCCGACGAGAAGTTCATGCTGATATGCCCGGGAATCTCTGAAAAAAGTGATGCGATATCGCTAGGCGAACGGATGCTGGCCGTGCTGGGTCGAGAAACGCATTTTAATCACAATCAAAATTCAGTTCGATTAGTGATTAACATCGGAATTGCCTTTTACCCTGACAACTACAATATGCATATCGAAGGCGCGGAAGATCTGATGCGTGTCACCAGTGAAGCTTTAGCTACTGCCAAACAGGCTGGCCAAAATTGCCATGCATTTGCCGTTGCCGGTTAATCTGCGGGCAATAGCATTAGTCAAAATCCAACCGCCCACATGTAAGCCTGGTTACCATTAAGGCAGTGGTCACCATGCTACTCTCTGTTATAGTGCACAGGCCAAGCCTATCCAATCAGCTTGGCGTTTCAGCGCCCATTCCCGACCTCTTCGGTCATTTATTCGTCTGCCCCGATTGGTGTTGCTCAGATTGAGCGGCAGGCCGTCGCAGGAGTCTTGTTTTGCCAAATCATAAAATCACCTTTACCAGCTTAACTCTGGCGCAACCATTGATGCGTGCCATTGCCGACGCAGGCTACACAGACCCAACCCCGGTACAAACACAAGCGATACCGCTGATATTGAATGGCGGCGATTTGTTGGCAGGCGCACAGACCGGTACGGGCAAGACCGCTGCTTTTACCTTGCCCATTTTGCATCGTCTGAGCGCAACGCCTGCCAAAGACGTACGCCCAGGCCACCCTCGTTGCCTGATTCTCACTCCGACGCGCGAACTTGCCGCGCAGGTGGAAGAATCGGTGCAAACTTATGGCAAATATCTACCCCTAACGTCCATGGTGATGTTTGGCGGAGTGAACATCAATCCGCAGATAAAAGCATTGCGTGACAAAGTTGATATTCTGGTAGCTACGCCCGGACGACTGCTCGACCACATCGGACAAAAGACACTTAACCTCTCCGCAGTTGAAATTTTGGTGCTGGATGAGGCCGACCGCATGCTGGACATGGGCTTCATACGCGATATCAGGAAAATCCTCGCGCTGTTACCCAAGCAGCGCCAAAACCTGTTGTTTTCGGCGACCTTCTCCGACGAAATCAAGACTCTTTCCGATGGGCTGCTGCACAACCCCGGCTATGTCGAAGTGGCACGCCGTAACTCCACAGTAGAATTGATTGCACAAAGCGTACATCTGGTACCACAACGCCTCAAAAGCCATTTGCTGTCGCACCTGATCAAGCATCACGATTGGAAACAGGTTTTGGTATTTACTCGCACCAAACACGGCGCAAACCGGCTGACCGAAAAACTGATTGCGGACGGCATACCCGCCGCCGCGATCCACGGTAACAAAAGCCAGCCGGCACGCACCAAAGCTTTGGCACAATTCAAGGACGGCTCCTTGCCAGTGCTGGTCGCCACCGACATCGCCGCGCGTGGGCTGGACATCGATCAACTGCCACATGTAGTGAATTTTGAATTGCCGAATGTGCCGGAAGATTACGTGCATCGCATCGGTCGCACCGGGCGCGCAGGCAGCAGCGGCGCGGCAATCTCACTGGTGGATAAAGAAGAGTCGCAGTTTCTCAGGGACATCGAGCGATTGATCAAGCGCGAGATACCGGTGGTTACAGTGGACAGCTTCGTGCCACCCACCCATCTTCCGGCTGAAACACCTCGCCCACCACGCCAGGCACACGGACAAAGACGAAATAGCAGCCCACGCAACACAGCAAACGGCAATCGGCAACAACCGCCACGTGAAGGTCAAAAACAAAAGCCGCGTAATCAACAACAGCACGGGCAACAAGCACATAACGGGCAACATACTGCCAAGCCACGCCCAGCACAAAAGACTACCGAGCATCTATCCGAAGCGGCACGTCATCAAGCCATGCCCCAACCTGCCCTGTTTTCTCCCAAGCCTATCCCGCGCAGGGGTCGTTAACCCTGTGCCTTGCCGCCAGAGCACAAAGATCAATTAAAGCCGTCGCCATGTGCCCTGCTCCAGCTTATCCAGCGTCCACTCACCTACACGGTAACGAATCAAACGCAAGGTAGGAAAACCTACCGCTGCCGTCATACGCCGCACCTGACGATTTTTGCCTTCATGTATGCTAAGTTCTATCCAACTGGTCGATATATTTTTTCGTACTCGTATCGGTGGATTACGCGACCACACACTGGGTGGTTCGCTCATCAAACGAGCATCAGCGGGTAAGGCAGTGAAGTCTGACAAGCGCACGCCGTCACGTAATTTTGCTAACGCGGCTTCATCCGGCTCTCCCTCTACCTGCACCCAATAAGTCTTGGCCAGTTTATGTTTAGGGTCGGTAATGCGATGCTGCAACTTGCCGTCATCGGTCAACACCAGTAAACCTTCACTGTCCGTATCAAGGCGCCCGGCGGGATAAAAACCGGGAAGCGCGATATAATCGGCCAGTGTCGGATGCGGGCCATCGCGACTGAACTGGCAAATTACGCCATACGGTTTGTTGAATAACAAAATGTTTCCCATTTAAATCCCCGGCGGCTGTTTGACGCAACTGGCAGCACAAATTTTTGCATTCCTTGAAGAAAGTTAAACCATGTACCAACACATCAAGATTCCAGCCAACGGCAACAAAATTACGGTTAACAAAGACTACACGCTGAACGTACCGACGCAGCCCATCATCCCTTTTATCGAGGGCGATGGCACCGGCGTGGATATTACCCCACCGATGCGCGCCGTAGTGGATGCGGCGGTAGCCAAGGCTTATGGCGGTAAACGTCAAATCGCCTGGATGGAAGTATTCGCCGGCGAAAAAGCGGTTGCGGTTTATGGCAACGACACCTGGCTGCCGGATGAAACCGTGCAGGCAGTACGCGAGTACGTGGTGTCAATTAAAGGTCCTTTGACCACGCCGACTTCCGGCGGAATGCGCTCTTTGAATGTAGCGTTACGCCAAATACTTGATTTATACATTTGCCTGCGACCAGTGCGCTGGTTTGCCGGCGTGCCGAGCCCGGTGAAGGAGCCACACAAAGTGGACATGGTCATCTTTCGTGAAAATACCGAGGATATTTATGCAGGCATTGAGTGGGAGACTGGCTCACCAGAAGCAATCAAGATTATTCAGTTTTTACAAAATGAAATGGGCGTCAAAAAAATTCGTTTCCCGCAAAGCTCCGCCATTGGCATCAAGCCGATGTCAGTGGAAGGATCGGAACGCCTGATTCGCAAGGCGATTCAATATGCCGTAGGCAACAAACGCCAATCCGTCACGCTGGTGCACAAGGGCAATATCATGAAATACACCGAAGGCGGTTTCAAAAAATGGGGGTATGAACTGGCTGCGCGCGAATTTGGTGCGACGCTGATCGATGCAGGGCCGTGGATGAAACTGCCGGAAAAATACGGCAACATTGTCATTAAGGACGTCATTGCCGATGCCTTCCTGCAACAAATTCTGCTACGGCCTGCCGAATATGACGTGATTGCCACGCCGAACTTAAATGGCGACTACATTTCTGATGCGCTGGCTGCCGAAGTGGGCGGTATTGGTATCGCCCCGGGGGCCAATCTATCCGACTCAATAGCCATGTTTGAAGCGACGCATGGCACTGCGCCCAAATATGCAGGCAAAGATTACGTCAACCCCGGCTCACTCATTTTGTCGGCGGAAATGATGTTGCGGCACATGGGCTGGCTGGAAGCGGCCAATCTGATTATCAAAGGGATGAGTGGTGCGATTAACGCAAAAACGGTTACTTATGATTTTGCCCGGCTAATGGACGGCGCAAAACAAGTGTCTTGTTCGGCATTCGGCGCAGCCATTGTTCAACACATGTAATGCAGCCCAGCAAAAAAGCCCGGCACTCTCGTACCGGGCTTTTTACCAACTCAGCAACCTATCAGGGAGCCTGGATGTTGGAAGCTTGCTTGCCTTTAGGGCCTTGAACTACTTCAAAGGTAACCTTCTGGCCTTCTTTGAGTGACTTGAAACCACTCATGTTGATTGCGGAAAAGTGCGCGAACAAATCTTCGCTACCATCATCGGGCGTAATAAAACCAAAGCCCTTTGCGTCGTTGAACCATTTAACTGTACCAGTTGCCATGTGATTGCTTCCTTACTAAAAAAACGGGGAAACCCCCCGCGAGACTGTTTGAATCCAAGATCGCACACGGCAAAACCAGTACTGCAGATACTTTGAGTCAAACACCAGCGCGCTTTTTACTCTGGTTTATCCAGTATCGTCAAGAGAAATAATACATTATTTTCAATTAGGCTTGAAAATAGGGTCTCTAATCACCAGATATATGTGCCGGATGGAGTATTAATCGGCGTATGAACCATGTCCAGTAAACAACAGAGCAGTGCGGTAGTCGCACCAGAACGCCCAAAGACAAAGCTGCCGCGGCTATATAAAGTGATTCTGTTTAACGACGATTACACGACAATGGAATTCGTTGTTGAGGTGTTGCAGCATTTTTTCACGATGAATCATGAACGTGCCCTGCAAATCATGCTCAAAGTGCACAATGAGGGTTCTGCGGTGTGCGGCATTTTTTCACGCGACATCGCTGAAACCAAAGTGACGCAAATAACAGAGTTTGCAAAACAGCACGGGCATCCGTTACGATGCAGCATGGAGGAAAATTGAAATGATCGCCCAAGAACTGGAAGTCAGCTTACATCAGGCATTTGTCGAAGCACGCCAAAAGCGCTATGAGTTCATTACCGTAGAGCATCTGCTGCTGTCCATGCTGGACAATGCTTCCGCCGTGCAAGTATTACGTGCCTGCGGCGTGGAAATTGAAGACCTGCGTAAAGTAGTCAGCGAATTCATTGCATCCCATACGCCCGTCGTGCCGGGGGATAGCTCGGTAGACACGCAGCCCACGGTTGGCTTTCAGCGCGTCATTCAGCGCGCGATATTACATGTGCAATCCGCAAATAAAAAAGAAGTTTCCGGCGCCAACATCCTTGCAGCCCTGTTTGGCGAAAAGGATTCTCATGCAGTCCATTTTCTGACCCAGCGCGGTGTCAACCGCCTCGACGTGGTCAACTACATCGTACATGGGATCAGTAAAGACGGCCAAAGCAGCACAACTCCGACACCGGTCGAAACCGAAGCGGAACAACAACTCGGCAATGACGGGGTCCTCAAAAATTACACTCTGGATCTGAATGCACAAGCTCTTGCGGGCAAAATTGACCCATTGATTGGACGAGAGATAGAACTCGAACGCGTTATTCAAACATTGTGCCGTCGCCGCAAAAATAATCCGTTGCTGGTCGGCGAAGCCGGTGTTGGCAAAACTGCCATCGCAGAAGGGTTGGCATATCGTATTGTCAAAGACGAAGTGCCTGCAATTTTACAAGATGCCCGCGTTTATTCGCTGGACATGGGCGCACTGCTCGCCGGCACCAAGTATCGCGGCGACTTTGAACAACGTCTGAAAGCCGTGCTTAAGGAGTTGGGCGAGGCGCCGAATGCAATTCTGTTTATCGATGAAATTCATACCCTGATTGGCGCAGGCGCAGCTTCAGGCGGCACTATGGACGCATCCAATCTGCTGAAACCGGCGTTATCGAGCGGACAATTGAAATGCATCGGCGCGACTACCTATCAGGAATATCGTGGTGTCTTTGAAAAAGATCATGCTCTGTCGCGCCGTTTTCAGAAAGTGGATGTGCCAGAACCGTCCATTGAGCAGGCTATCGCGATCCTGCGCGGCTTGAAAACCCGTTTTGAAGAACATCACAGCGTCAAATACAGCTCGGCCTCACTGGTCAGTGCAGTGGAGCTTTCTGCACGCTTCATCAATGACCGCCACCTGCCTGACAAGGCAATAGACGTATTGGACGAAGCCGGCGCAGCACAACGAATACTACCGAAATCCAAACAGAAAAAAGTTATTGGTAAGCACGAGATCGAGGAAATTATTTCCAAAATCGCCCGTGTTCCATCGCGCAGCGTTTCTTCTGATGATCGCCATGTGCTGAAAACACTGGAGCGTGATTTGAAGGCGGTTGTGTTCGGCCAAAATCAGGCAATAGACGCCCTTGCTGCCGCGATCAAAATGTCGCGCAGCGGCTTGGGTAATCCGCAAAAACCCATCGGCAGCTTCCTGTTCTCTGGTCCGACCGGGGTGGGCAAAACCGAAGTGGCACGCCAGCTCGCCTATGCGATGGGGATGCCATTGCATCGCTTTGATATGTCCGAATATATGGAACGCCACGCTGTGTCACGCTTGATCGGCGCGCCGCCCGGCTATGTCGGCTTTGATCAAGGCGGCTTACTCACCGAAGCAATCAGTAAACAACCCCACGCGGTGCTGCTGCTTGATGAAATCGAGAAAGCGCATCCGGATATTTTCAACATTCTGTTGCAAGTAATGGATCACGGCACCCTGACTGACAACAACGGACGCAAAGCCGATTTCCGCAATGTGGTCGTTATCATGACCACCAATGCCGGTGCAGAAGCGTTGAACAAAAGCCACATGGGCTTTACCCATAACAGCGCGATCGGCGACGAAATGGCGGACATCAAACGCACCTTTACCCCTGAATTCCGTAACCGCCTAGATGCGATCATCTCTTTTGCCCCGCTGAATCATGAGGTCATCTTGCGTGTGGTGGATAAATTCCTGATACAGCTGGAAGAGCAGCTGCATGAAAAGAAAGTAGAAGTGCTGTTCACCAGCTCGCTTAAAGATTATCTGGCAAAACAGGGCTTCGATCCACGCATGGGTGCACGTCCGATGGCACGCCTGATACAAGATACCATTCGCAGCGCACTTGCAGATGAGCTGCTGTTCGGCCGTCTGTCCAACGGTGGCAGGGTAACCGTCGATGTCGATGCAAATGACAAAGTGCAGTTGACGTTCGCAGAAGAAACCGTCCCTGTTTGACACGATCTATTTCGCAAAGCGAGTGACGCAGGCAATGCAGATAGCATAGTCGCCGATTCGTCGCAAAGCAGCGTCATTATTTCCCGATGAGATTGGATAAGGCTTACCGTGGCCGCTTTGCTCCCTCACCCACCGGCCCACTGCATTTCGGTTCCCTGGTAGCCGCCATCGGCAGCTATCTGGATGCAAAGCATCAGCAAGGCAAATGGTTAGTGCGCATCGAAGATCTGGATACGCCACGCCTTGTCAAGGGCGCAGCTGATGACATTCTCAGAACTTTGGAAAGTTATGGTTTGCAATGGGACGAAACCATCCTTTATCAAAGCGAGCGCAACGGCTTCTATCAGGCTGCTTTCGACCAATTACGTGCTACCCACTTGCTTTACCCATGCACATGCAGCCGCAGGGAAATTTCCGACTCCACCATACAACGTGGCCAGGAACTCATCTACCCCGGCACCTGTCGCAATGGTCGGATATCCGACAAGGCCGCACAAGCCTGGCGGTTACGCGTCAATGATGCGTGCATAACGTTCAATGACCGATTGCAGGGAACAATCGCGCAGGACTTGGCAACCGAGGTCGGTGATTTTGTATTGCTGCGCGCTGACAATCTGTTTGCTTATCAACTCGCAGCAGTGGTGGATGATGATGCCCAGGGAATTACTGCTGTCGTACGCGGCGCTGATCTATTACTGTCTACCCCGCGCCAGATTTACCTACAGCAGCGGCTGGGGTTTGCCGCGCCAGCCTATATGCACTTGCCTGTCGTGGTCAATGCCCAAGGCGAGAAACTCAGCAAGCAAACCCATGCGCAAGCGGTGTCAATACAGGATGCCGCTGAAACATTTTTTACCGCGCTGATTTTCTTGCGGCAACAGCCACCCGTCGAATTGCGCCACGACGGTGTCGAACGGATATTAAGCTGGGCTATCGAAAACTGGCAGCCGGATAAACTGTCGGCCATTTCTGGCTGATTTTCTTTACAATGCGCCCAGTGATTTTTTTCGCAAGTTCGACATGACCGACAAATACGCCGTCATCGGCAATCCCATCGCGCACAGCAAATCACCGCAGATTCATAAACTGTTCGCGCAACAAACCGAGCAGGACATCAGCTATGAAGCCATCGAAGCGCTGTTAGGATTGGGAGATTTTATATTTTCCGTAAGGCATTTTTTTGATCAAGATGGAAAAGGTGTGAACGTAACGTTGCCCTTCAAAGTAGAAGCGTTCCACAATGCTGATTATAAAAGTCAGCGAGCCCAATCTGCCCTAGCGGCAAATACATTGACTTTTAAGAATGGGGAAATTTTTGCTGACAATACTGATGGAGTTGGTTTAATCTGCGACATTCAAATCAACTATGATATTTCGCTTGCCAACAAGCGCATACTGCTCATAGGAGCGGGCGGAGCAGCACAAGGCGTACTTTACCCTTTACTGGAAAAAAATCCCTCGTTACTACATATTGCTAATCGCACAAAAGAAAAAGCAGCTGTATTTGTTACCTCTTCTGAATTGGCCAAAATTATTGGCGAAATCGAAATTCAAGCTAAAGCATTTTCTGAATTAAACAATCATCAATATGACATCGTCATCAATGCCACCTCTGCTGGACTAACCGATGAAATGCCTCCGCTGCCGCCCGGCATCTTCGCGCCCGGCGCACTCGCCTACGACATGATGTACGGGCGCGAAACACGATTCATGAAATTCGCGCGTGAGCACGGCGCTGCGATAGTTTCTGATGGTCTCGGCATGCTGGTTGAACAAGCCGCCGAGTCGTTCTATATCTGGCGCAACGTGCGCCCCAAAACCGCTCCGGTCATCGCCGTGTTACGCCAGCAGCAATGAAAAAACCGCGTAACTGGTTGGTGCGCTGGATATGGCGCGGCGTGGCGATATTTTTCGCTTTACTGTTTCTGTATCAAGTTTGGCTGTTCGCACATATTTGCTGGTGGATCAAATTCAATCCTTCCACCAGCGCCTTCATGGAAAATCGTCTGGAAACCATGCAAGGTGTGGACCCAGATGCCGAGCTTCAGTATCAGTGGGTATCGTATACAAAGATTTCCAGCAATCTGAAGCGTGCGCTGATCGTCTCGGAAGATGCCAAATTTGTCGATCACGAAGGTTTCGACTGGGAAGGCATACAGAAAGCCTATGAAAAAAATCTCAGGCGCGGCAAGATCGTTGCGGGCGGCTCTACCATCAGCCAGCAACTGGCCAAAAATCTGTTTCTTTCCACCAAGCGTACACCGTGGCGCAAGGGCGAAGAAATCATCATCACCCTGATGCTGGAGGCGGTGATGGACAAGCGGCGTATTTTCGAGATTTATCTCAATGTAATCGAATGGGGTAACGGCGTGTTTGGAATAGAGGCGGCGGCGCACCACTACTATCACACGGATGCCACCAGTCTTTCCGCAGAGCAGGCCGCCAAGCTTGCCGCGATGGTCCCCAACCCGCGCTATTACGATACCCACCGTGAAGCACGGGGTTTATTACGCAAAACTGACATCATTCTGGACCGCATGAGGTACGCAGAAATCCCCTGAAAATGGTAATCCCGCTGGCGATGCAAAAACTCGGGCGCGATCGGTTTCTGCATGATGATTACCACTATTACTGACGGTAGCGGCCTCTTCATCTTTCTGGGTTTGGCAACAATCTCCCCCGATTCACTGATGCTTTCGATCAATGGATAACGACTACCCGCCGCTTTTATTTTGCCGTGCCTCGCTTGAAACAAATCTGCTACAAAAAATTCACTTGTTCTGAATATTGGTAAACTAGCATCTCACGCCCGTGAACCATTACCGGTTAATCCCCGTCCAAGATGTTCCTGACCACTACCACCACCGAAGCCAACCTGACCAACACGCACTGCTTTAATTTACCGCAGGCGTCTTGTCGGCTAACCTTTGCCAAGGAGAAAACTATGCAAACGCTCCAGGAAATTCTTGCTAAACGCAGTCTTTCCAGCCTGTTCCAGCCGATTATTGATATGTCGAGCGGTACTTTTATCGGCTTTGAGGGATTGATCCGCGGACCGGCTGACAGCCCTTTGCATTCACCCGCCAATCTGTTCTGCGCGGCAAGACAACAAGGGCTTGCCCTTGAAGTAGAAATGCTCAGCCGCCAAATCGTCTTGCAATCATTTGTCGCGCAAAATTTACCTGGCAAGTTGTTCCTTAATGTCAGCCCGGCAACACTGACTCACCCCAGTTTCAGAATTGGCCAAACACTGACATATCTCAAGCAGTTCGGCATTGACCCTGAACGAGTTGTCATCGAAATCACCGAAAATCAACCTACCTATGATTTTGCCGCAATGCGCAATGCACTGTTGCACTATCGTGGCATGGGATTCGAAATTGCCATGGATGATTTGGGTGAGGGATTTTCAAGTTTGCGACTATGGTCGGAATTACGCCCTGAATTTGTGAAAATCGACATGCATTTCGTGCAGGGTGTTAATAATAATCCGATCAAACAACAATTCTTAAGATCGATCCAGCAAATTGCACAAAGCTCGGGTACGCACGTCATCGCGGAAGGAATCGAAACAGACAGCGAATTCAGGGTCATCCGGGACATCGGCATCACCTGTGGACAAGGTTACTTTATTACCCACCCCAAACCTGTCCCGCCCTTAAACCCACCTGCTGAAGTCGATTGCTTAATCGCCGCCAACTCCACGGTAAGACAGCCTTATAGAAACACGCGCGGGATCACCGTAGAATCGGTCTTGCGCTATGTAGAACCAGTTCAACCCGAAACAGAAATCGACAAAATTTTCACACACTTCTCAGAGAACAAAACACTGCGTGGCATTCCAGTGGTGAAAAATGGGCGTCCGATTGGATTGATCAATCGCCATGAATTCGTAGACAGTCTTGCCCAGCCTTATCGTCGCGAACTGCTTGGTAAAAAACCGTGTGTGGAGTTGATGAACACACAGCCATTAATGGTGGAAAAATCAACGCCTATCCATGAACTGAGCGGATTTCTAAGCGAATCCGATGTGCAGCATTTTACTGATGGTTTTATTATTACCGAACACGGCAGGTATGTCGGTATCGGCACCGGACAAGACCTGTTGCGCGACATCACCAAAGCGCAGGTTGAAACGGCCCGTTATGCCAATCCGTTGACCCTGTTGCCAGGCAACGTACCCATCAATGAACATATGGAGCACTTGCTCAAGTCCGGGCAATCATTTGCCGTCTGCTATGGGGACATCGACCATTTTAAGCCCTTTAATGATGTGTATGGTTACAGCAAAGGAGATGAGGTCATTCAATTTACCGGCAAGCTTCTTAGCCATGCCTGCGACCCAAAATATGATTTTATCGGTCATATCGGCGGTGACGACTTCATCATGATTATGCAAAGCGTCGACTGGGAAAAGCGTTGCGCTGATGCCCTGACTGCGTTTGCAAAAACATCGGCGATGCTGTTCGAAAAACAACACCGCAGTCCGGGTGGTTATTCAAGTGAAGACCGTCAGGGCCGTATTGTTCATCATTCGTTGCCCACGCTCTCCATAGGGGCGATCTGGATTAACCCCGGCGTATTTCATTCACATCATGAAATATCGGAAGCCGCTACCAGCGCCAAGAAAATGGCCAAGAAAACACCCGGCAACAGCCTGTTTATTGAACAACGTGAAACACTGCAGGCCGAGATCGCCAATGTCTATTATGGATAATAATTGCCGGTCCGCATGACCTTCCGCACAACCTGAAGATGGTCTGCACAAATCAGGCGGACACCTTCACCACCAACCCCAGTGCGCGTATGCGTTCGGCAAAGGCTTCCAATGCCGGTTCGGGTAATGCAGCCAAGCGTGCTGCTTCGATTTGCAGGGAGGGGCGTGCCAGCGTGTAAAGCAGTACGCCTTGTGGCTTATGCCCGTCATGCAATAACCCGGCCAGAAACTCAAGATAATCATCTTCGTCCTGACGCGACGGCGGCTCGCCGTCAAGCGCGAACCAGCAGGTTTGTATCCAGACAGGACACAGCGCAATAGCCGTTATCAGATTGTCATGCACCTTGCTCATGCGAATATACGTGTCGTTGACGCGCTGCATTTCCTGCTCGCTGGCACGATCCAGTTTGAACCATAGCTCACCGTTGAGTTTTGCCATCTCACTCAAACCCTGCTGAACTTCGCTGCGATACAGCAAACTGCCATTGCTGATCAATACGGTTTTAATGGTATCCGGCAAAGCCAGTTCATTTCGTACCCGAGCCAGCAGTGCAATGACCTGCCTGAACTCTGCGCTGCTGGTCGGTTCACCGTTACCGGATAGCGCGATGTCGTTGATACGACGTGCGCCTTCAGGAACCCGGTTTTGCATGAAATTTCCGTTCAGTAATTCATGCAAAAAGCCGCGCAGCTCATTTTCTAAAACGGCCAAATCAACTGGTGGCGCTGTACCGCGTACCAGATCAGGAACCTGGCAGTAAATGCAGCGCCAGTTGCAGGCGTTGTTGGGGTTAAGATTGATGCCTACCGACACACCACCGGCACGGCGCGACACCACCGGATAGACATAGCGCAGGTTTGCGCTATCACGATCGTGATTGATTACACCAAGCGATTTATTATTCAAGACTTGCCCGGCGGCAGGAATTTTGCCGGGTCTACCGGTTTGCCAAAATAACGAATTTCGAAGTGCAGCTGCACCTGGGCGGCATCGGTGTTGCCCATCTCGGCGATCTTTTGTCCGCGCGCAACATTCTGCCCTTCTTTCACCAGGATTTGATCGTTATGTGCATACGCACTCAGATAGGCCTTGTTATGTTTGATGATGATGAGCTTGCCATAGCCGCGCAACCCGCTGCCGCTATACACCACTTTACCGGGCGCACTGGCGAAGATCGGCTGACCGAGTTTTCCGGCAATGTCGATGCCCTTGCGATTGCTTGATTCAGAAAACTCACCGATTACCTGACCCTTGGCCGGCGAGCTCCACTCCAGCGCTTCATCCGCAGCGCCCTCAGCGGCGGCAGCAGCGGGCGCAGATGGCTTAACCGGCTGCGCCGGATTTTCCGCTTTGGATTTGGCTTCAGCAGCAACCTCAGATTGCGCAGCTCCCTGGACTTTATCAATTTGCGCAGCGGCACTGTCTGAATAGGCGTACTTCACGACCTTGGGTTGATCCTTGATAAATGGCACAACAGGCTGCAATGGTTTGCTATCCACGGTGACCGGCTGAATCGTGCCGACTGCATTGTTGGCTGTATTATTTGCGTACAGGCGAATTTGCTGGCCGATGTGAATAACAGCGGAGTCTTTAATGCCATTCGATTCTGCCAACTGTTGATGATCCAATCCGTAATTAAACGCAATGCTGTATAGCGTGTCGCCTTTTTTTACAATATAAATTTCCGGCTGTGTTTCATTGTCGCGCAGATTTTCCTTGGCCTTGGGCAGGGCAACCACAACGCCCTTTTTGGCAACCTCACCGCGATTGGTAACAGGTGCGCGGTACTCGCTGGAAGAACAAGCCACCAATAAGTTGGTGGCCAATACCAATACTGCAAACTGACTTTGTTTCATGCCTTCCCCAGCAAAAGTGGTACGAATTTCACAGCTTCCAGCCTGGTTTCGCGGAAACCTGATGCGTCACGCTCAATCAAATACAGCCATTGTTCCTGCATGCCAACCGGCAACACCATTCTACCATCCGGCGCTAATTGCTCGCGTAACGCCGGTAACATGGCAGGAGCTGCGGCAGCCATGATGATGCCATCAAACGGCGCAGCTTCGGGCAATCCGTCGCTGCCATCCGCATAACGCACGATCACGTTATGCAGCTTCAAATCGCGCAACTGGCGCCTGGCGCGCTCGTACAGCGGCTTAATACGTTCTACGCTATAAACTTCAGTTGCGACTTGTGCCAACACGGCAGCTTGATAACCGCAACCCGTGCCAATTTCCAGCACCCGGTTAAGCGGTCCTGCGGCACGCAGCGCCTCAATCATGCGCGCCACAATATAGGGCTGAGAAATCGTCTGGTTGAAGTTAATCGGTAACGACACATCATCATAAGCACGGCTCGCCATCGCTTCATCGACAAACAGATGACGCGGCACTTCGAACATCGCCGCCAGCACCACCTCGTCTTTGATACCCTGCTCACGTAACCGTTCAATCATACGCATACGAGTGCGCTGGGAAGTCATGCCGATGCCGCTATGTTGCACGCTCATTGTTCCAACCAGCTTCGAACGGCGTCCAGTTGACTATATTGCGTGAGATCAATCTGCAACGGAGTCAATGAAACGCGCCGCTGCGCCAGCGCATGGAAATCTGTGCCCTCACCGGCGTCTTGTGCCTTACCCGCGCCACCCACCCAGTAGACAGTTTCGCCATGCGGGTTGTTTGCTTTTATCACGGGCTCAGCCTTGTGCCGCTTGCCCAGGCGTGTTACTTCCATACCCTGCAATTGTTGGTGCGGCACATCGGGCACATTTACATTAAGCAGCCAAGGTTGGCTATGGGCTTGTTTGGCAAAACGCTGTACCAACCGAGCGACAACCTGTGCCGCCGTTTCATAATGAGACAATGCCTCCCCTGCCAAAGATACGGCAATAGAAGGGATCCCCAATAAAAATCCCTCGGTAGCTGCCGCCACAGTGCCCGAATAAATGGTGTCATCGCCCATATTGGCACCGGCATTGATACCGGAAATCACCATATCGGGTTGCCGGTCCAGCATGCCGGTCACGGCCAGATGCACACAATCCGTCGGGGTGCCATTGACATAGTAAAAGCCATTAGCGGCTTGCCTCAACTTGAGTGGGCGATCCAGTGTCAGTGAATTGCTCGCGCCGCTGCGATCACGCTCCGGGGCCACGACAACGACCGTGGCAAGTACGGATAAATGCTCGGCGAGACAAGCCAGGCCGGGGGAAAAATAACCATCGTCATTACTGATCAGAATATGCATGAACAGGTCAAAAAATTATTCGTTATCAAGACAGCAATTTTCGCCTCGAATGTGGAGTGTATCGTCGCCAGTATAGCAAAGCTATGCAATGCCTTTCACCGGTTCCAAGCCGGACATCCGTCAGGGTTGCGCTGGCTTTAACCGGAATTTGCTTGCCTTTTCCACATTTTTTGACAAGAATGACAGCTCGTTAAGTGAGCTTAATTCATGCAAAAAAACAGTATCGCCGATTTCTCTCTACCTGCCACTGGAAACCAATTATTCAAACTCCATGATGCACGCGGCAAACATCTCGTAATTTATTTTTATCCCAAAGACAATACGCCCGGCTGCACCACAGAGGCGCTGCAATTTCGGGATTTATATCCGGCATTCCAACAGGCAGACTGCGAAGTGGTCGGTGTTTCCCGAGACAGCCTCAAGTCACACGAAAACTTCAAAACCAGATTTACGCTGCCTTTCGAGCTATTGTCGGATGTCGACGAAACCGTGTGCAACCTGTTTGGCGTAATGAAAATGAAGAATATGTATGGCAAACAAGTGCGCGGCATTGAGCGCAGCACTTTTGTATTCGATAAAGCAGGAGCCCTGCGTCGTGAGTGGCGCGGCGTAAAAGTCTCTGATCATGCGCAGCAAGTGCTCGATTTTATCCAGTCTCTCAATGAATAAGGAACCCCATGCCCGCACGTAAAAAACCCGGCGCCAACATGCCCGACAGCAAACTGTTTGTACTGGACACCAACGTATTGCTGCATGATCCAACCAGCCTGTTTCGTTTTGAGGAACACGACATCTGTCTGCCAATGTTTGTGCTGGAAGAGCTGGACAACAAGAAAAAAGGCATGACTGAAGTTGCGCGTAATGCCCGGCAAGCCAGCCGTTTCCTGGATGAAATTGTCAGCGATGCACCACACAAAATCGAAGAAGGCATCGCACTGCAATCTCCTGCCCACAAAAATTGCACCGGACGTTTGTATCTGCAAACCAGCCTTGTCAAATATGAATTGCCGCAAAACCTGGAACTGGGCAAAGCAGACAACGCAATTTTAGGTGTTGTCATCGGGCTGCAAAAAGAACAGCCGAATCGCGCAGTCATTCTGGTCAGCAAAGACATCAACATGCGCATCAAGGCTCGTGCCCTGGGTCTGGATGCACAGGATTATTTCAATGACAAGGTATTGGAAGACAGCGATCTGCTCTACACCGGCGTATTGCCATTACCGGATGATTTCTGGGAGCGGCACAGCAAAGATATCAAATCCTGGCAAAAAGATGGGCGTACCTACTACCAGATACATGGACCGCTGTGCGCGGCATTTTTCGTCAATCAGTTTGTCTATAAAGAAAATGATGCGACGCCATTTTATGCCAAGGTGTTGGAGCAAAATGACCGGACTGCACTACTGCGCACACTGACCGATTACACCCACAACAAAAATAACATCTGGGGAATCACTGCACGTAACCGCGAACAGAATTTCGTACTCAACCTGTTAATGGATCCGGATTTGGATTTCGTCACGCTGTTGGGGCAAGCCGGAACGGGGAAAACCCTGCTGACATTGGCGGCGGGATTGTTGCAAACACTGGAAAACAAGCTGTATTCGGAAATCATCATCACCCGCGTAACCGTTCCGGTCGGCGAAGACATCGGTTTTTTACCGGGTACGGAAGAAGAGAAAATGACCCCGTGGATGGGTGCGCTGGAAGACAATCTCGACGTGCTGAATAAATCGGACGACGAAGGTGGTGATTGGGGCAGGGCCGCAACACGCGATTTAATACGCTCACGCGTCAAGGTCAAATCGCTGAATTTCATGCGTGGCCGCACCTTCCTCAACAAATATGTCATCATCGACGAGGCGCAAAATCTCACCCCCAAACAGATGAAAACCCTGGTGACGCGCGCCGGCCCCGGCACCAAAGTGGTATGTATGGGTAACATCGCACAGATAGACACGCCCTATCTCACCGAAGGCAGCTCAGGTCTGACCTATGTGGTAGACCGTTTCAAAGGATGGCAATATGGCGGCCATGTCACACTGATGCGTGGCGAACGCTCACGCTTGGCAGATCATGCCGGAGAAGTGCTGTAGCGTGGACACGAAAGAGGAATTTACAGGATGGATAAACCACACAAAACCGATGCCGAATGGCGTAAAGAGTTGACTCCAGAGCAGTATAGAGTGTCCCGCCAATGCGGCACCGAGGCACCTTTCACAGGTATCTATTGGGATTGTCATGACGCAGGTGTTTATCGTTGCGTGTGCTGCAATGCAGCCTTATTTGATGCTGCCACGAAGTTTGACTCAGGCAGCGGCTGGCCAAGCTTTTGGCAACCTTATCAATCCGATCATGTCATTGTCAAAACCGATACCAGTCACGGCATGGTACGCGAGGAAGTGTGTTGCAAAAACTGCGACGCGCATCTTGGTCATATTTTTCCCGATGGCCCGGCACCAACCGGATTACGCTTTTGCATCAACTCTGCCTCCCTAAAACTGGAAAAAAAGTAATCTCGCCATCTCATCATGAAACTGTTCTTTGATTTTTTTCCCATCCTGCTGTTTTTTATCGCCTTCAAATTAAAAGGCATCTTTGTCGCGACAGCAGTGGCGATTGCCGCCACTGTCGCGCAAATTATCTGGACAAAGTACCGGCATGGAAAAGTGGATACCATGCTGTGGATAACGTTTGCCATCATCAGCATATTTGGCGGAGCAACCCTGTTGCTGCATGATGAGACATTCATCAAGTGGAAACCGACGGTGCTGTACTGGTTATTTTCTGCAACGCTGTTATTTTCAAATTGGCTGTTCAACAAAAATCTGATGCGCAGCCTGTTGCAAGAGAAAATAGCGCTGCCGGTTTATGCTTGGGGGCGTTTAAATCTGATTTGGAGTGTGTTTTTCGCGCTACTCGGTTTCATTAACCTGTATGTCGCATATAACTACTCCACGGATAGCTGGGTGAACTTCAAACTGTTTGGCTTCAGCGGTTTGATGCTGGTCTTCATATTGGCACAGGGTGTTTGGATAGCAAAATATATCGACGAAAAAAAGGAACAGAACTAATGGGGACACCATGTGGTATGTAATTTACGGGCAAGACGTACCCAACAGTTTGGCTCTGCGTACAGCAGCACGGCCTGCGCATGTCGCACGACTGCAAGCACTACAAGATCAAGGCCGCCTGTTGCTGGCAGGCCCCTTCCCCGCATTGGATGCACTCGATCCTGGTTCAGCCGGGTTTACCGGTAGCTTGATTGTTGCCGAATTTACCTCGCTGACAGCCGCCCGGGAGTGGGCGGACAATGACCCATACGTTGGTGCCGGAGTGTATGGCGAAGTGAGTGTACGACCGTTCAGAAAAACATTTCCGCAATGAACCCGCGCCAGATAAAAATATGCGCTCGACTTGCCACGCTGGCGCCGATCGAACTGGAAGTGACTGATGAAAGCCACCAGCATGCCGGGCATGCTGGCGCAAAAGATGGCGGGGGGCATTACACGCTACGCATCGTGTCGGCGCAATTTGTCGGAAAATCAGTGATGGCAAGGCATCGTATGATATATTCAGCACTGGGAGAAATGATGAAAAATGAAATACACGCACTGACCATTCGTGCGCATGCGCCGGATGAAATTTGACGAAACCAATTGAATTTTAGAGGATACCAAATGTTAAAAATTAGCAAATTTGCGGTGCTGGCAATGTCAGGCGCACTGGTTGTTAACTCTGCTTATGCGGAAGATAAATCGCTCGCATTGGTGAACGGCGTGTCGATTCCCCAGTCTCGCGTTGAAATACGCGTCAAGGCTGCAATCGCCCAAGGTCAGGCAGATAGCCCTGAGTTGCGCAAAGCCATACGTGAAGACATGATTAATCTTGAGGTCATGGCGCAGGAAGCGGATAAATCCGGGTTGAATAAAAATCCTGAAGTGCAACAACAAATCGACCTGACCAAACAGTCAGTCCTGGCAAGTGCGCTGGTGCAGAATTACGTCAAAAGCCACCCTGTCACCGACGAGCAGTTAAAGCAGGAGTATGACAATCAGAAATCCAAAATGGGCGACAAGGAATATAACGCCCGTCATATCCTGGTCAAGACAGAAGAAGAAGCTAAAGCCACCATTGCGCAAATCGGAAAAGGCGCCAAATTCGACAAACTGGCCCAAGAAAAATCGCTGGATACCGGCTCTGCATCAAACGGCGGATCACTCGGTTGGGCTGTACCCGGCAATTACGTTCCTCCTTTTGCCAATGCGTTACAAACGCTGAAGAAGGGTGAATACACCAAAGAACCTGTGCAATCACAATTCGGCTGGCACATCATCAAACTGGATGATGTTCGAGCCATCAAGGTACCCGCTTTCGAGGAAGTCAAATCGCAATTACTACAACATCTGCAACAACTGTCTATTCAAAAAATGATTTCAGATTTGCGCGCAAAGGCCAAGATAGAATAAGCCGGAATGTTTGCAACAAAAAAAGGACGCCGATAGCGTCCTTTTTTTCTGATTTAACTCCTCGTCACCCCAACCATTTGCGCGCATTCTGGAACATGCGCAGCCATGCACCATTCTCCTGCCAATCAGCAGGATGCCAGGAATTTTGCACCGCCCGGAACACCCGTTCCGGGTGTGGCATCATGACGCTGAAGCGTCCGTCAGGGGTGGTCAGTCCGGTAATCCCGCGCGGCGAACCGTTTGGGTTGAGCGGATAAATTTCCGTAGCATTGCCGCGATGATCCACAAAGCGCAACGCCACCAAGTCCTGCGCGGCCATCAGCCGCTTATCAGTCACGAAGTCAGCATAACCTTCGCCATGTGACACGACAATCGGCATACGGCTGCCCACCATACCAGTAAAGAAAATTGAAGCCGAAGGCTGCACTTCCACCATCACAAAACGCGCCTCGAATTGCTCGGACCGATTGCGCGTGAAATGCGCCCAGTTTTCCGCACCGGGAATAATTTCATGCAGATTACTCATCATCTGGCAACCATTGCACACACCCAGTGCAAAGGAATCATCGCGCTGGAAGAATGTGGCGAACTCATCACGGGCGCGTGCATTGAATAAAATGGACTTTGCCCATCCTGTGCCGGCACCCAGCACGTCGCCGTAGGAGAATCCGCCGCACGCGGCCACTCCCTTGAAGTCAGTCAACCGCACGCGGCCGGCAATGATATCGCTCATATGCACATCCACCGCCGCAAATCCGGCACGCTCGAATGCTGCCGCCATTTCGAGCTGCCCATTCACACCCTGTTCGCGCAAGATAGCAACCTTGGGGCACGGATGTATAGCGGATGAAAATTTGGCGATGGGGTTCTCATTCAGATCGTACGTCAGTTCGACGTGTAACCCAGGATCAGCGGCATCCAACAGGCAGTCATACTCTTGCTGTGCGCAAACAGGGTTATCACGCAATTTCTGCATCTGATAGGTCGTCTCCGACCAAGTGCGTTGCAACACCACGCCACTTTCGGCAAATAATTTTTTGCCTTCTCTGACAATCTCCAACATGCCGGTCTGATTCAGCGTGGCGATTTTTTGTATGCTTTTTAACCCCATCTCGCGGGCCAACTGCACCACATGCGGCACATCATGATTGCGCACCTGTATCACTGCGCCCAACTCTTCATTGAATAACGAGCGCAGTATGTCACCGTGCAACTCGTCGAGTTGAATAGTCAAGCCCAGGTGTGATGCAAAAGCCATTTCGCAAAGTGTCACAAATACACCGCCGTCAGAACGGTCGTGATAACTCAACAATTTGTCGACAGAATTCAAGCGCTGGATCAGTTCGAAAAAAGACTTCAACAGTTGCGCGTCGTCCACATCAGGCGCGACATCACCCACTTGTTTATACACCTGCGCCAGCGCCGAGCCGCCCATGCGGTTTTTGCCTTGCCCCAGATCGATCAACAACAGCGTGCTGTCAAGATCGGCAACGAGTTGGGGTGTAAGCGTATCGCGCGCATCTGCACACGGGGCAAAGGCAGTGATGATGAGTGATAGCGGTGCCGTTACTTCTTTTTTGACCGCCACGCTCACCTTGTTTTGGCTATGACTAACCTGCCGTGCGGACAAACCCTCGCCGAAACCAGTTGGGTCTTCGACCCAGCTCGTTTTCATCGACATGGAATCCTTGCCGACCGGAATACTGATACCCAGATTTGGGCACAGCTCCATGCCGATCGCACGCACCGTATCGTACAGCGCGGCATCTTCGCCATGATGTCCGGCGGCGGCCATCCAGTTGGCCGATAATTTAATGTCACCGATCTTTTCGATATGCGCTGCCGCAATGTTGGTAATCGCCTCGCCCACCGCCATGCGTCCGGAGGCCGGTGCGTTCACCAGCGCCAGCGGTGTGCGTTCGCCGATGGCGAATGCCTCGGCGCGATTGCCATTGAAACCCATCAATGTCACGGCGACATCCGCCACCGGCACTTGCCACGGCCCGACCATTTGATCGCGTGCGGTCATGCCACCCACGCTACGATCACCGATACTGATGAGGAAGGTCTTGTTTGCCACCGCAGGCAGGCGCAATACTCGTCCGATCGCTTCACGTAAATCAATCTGGCCACTATCGAAAGACGACAGGCGCGGCGTTTCACGTTGCACGTTACGTGTCATTTTGGGTGGCTTGCCAAGCAATACGGACAGCGGCATGTCCACCGGATCATTTTTGAATTCGGCATCATGCACGACAAGCCGGTCACCTTGTGTCGCCACCCCGACCACCTCGAATGGGCAACGTTCACGCTCGCACAATGCGCGGAATTCGGCCAGACGTTCCGGCGTGATAACCAGCACATAACGTTCCTGTGATTCGTTACACCAGATTTGCTGCGGCGACATACCGGTTTCATCCAGCGGAATCTTGCGCAACTCAAAGCGCGCGCCGCGTCCGCCGCCATGTACCAGTTCCGGCAACGCATTCGACATTCCGCCTGCGCCAACATCGTGAATCGACAAGATCGGATTGTTCTCGCCCATCTGCCAACAACGATCAATCACCTCCTGCGCGCGACGCTGCATCTCGGGGTTGCCGCGCTGCACCGAATCGAAATCCAGATTCTCGGCGTTACTTCCAGTATCCATGCTGGATGCGGCACCACCGCCCAAGCCAATCAACATGCCCGGCCCGCCCAGATGCACCACCAGCGCGCCGACCGGCAATTCATGTTTGTGTGTATGCTGCGCCAGAATGTTACCTATCCCGCCCGCCAGCATGATGGGCTTGTGGTAGCCACGCATTTCTCCGCCGATTTTTTCTTCAAAGGTACGGAAATATCCGGCCAGATTCGGACGACCAAATTCGTTGTTGAATGCCGCCCCGCCAAGCGGCCCATCCAGCATGATTTGCAACGCAGAAGCGATACGCGCCGGTTTGCCGTACGCTGATTCCCACGGCTGTTCAAACCCGGGAATGTTCAAGTTGGATACCGAGAACCCGGTCAACCCCGCCTTGGGTTTGGAGCCGCTGCCGGTTGCGCCCTCATCGCGTATCTCGCCACCCGCCCCGGTAGCCGCACCGGCAAACGGGGCAATCGCGGTGGGGTGATTATGCGTTTCTACTTTCATCAAAGTATGAGTCAATTCTTCGCTGAACGCGTAGCTGCCATCGGCACGCGGATAGAGCCGTTCAACACGTGCGCCTTCGATGACGGAAGAATTATCCGAGTAAGCAACCACGGTGCCTTGCGGGCTGACTTTATGAGTGTGCCGGATCATGTCAAACAGGGAGGTGTCCTGTACCTCACCGTCAATTACCCAGTCGGCATTGAATATTTTGTGTCGACAATGCTCCGAATTCGCCTGCGCGAACATCATCAACTCTACGTCGGTCGGATTGCGTTGCAACTTCTGAAAATTTTCGACCAGATAATCAATTTCATCGGCAGAAAGCGCCATGCCCATGCGCCGGTTAGCGGCTCTCAACGCTTTGCCTGCGCTGTTCAGGACGTCCACCGTTGCCATCGGTTGCGGTGGGTAATGCCGGAATATTTTTTCCGCCGCATCATCCATACTGTGCAAAACCGACTCGGTCATGCGGTCATGCAACAACGGTAAAGCCGTGGCACGCTCTGCCTTGCCCAATGGTGCACCGCTGTAAGTGCTCAGGTAATACAGCACACCACGCTCGATACGTTGTATTTTTTTCAGCCCGCAGTGCTGTGCGATATCGGTTGCCTTGGTTGACCAGGGTGAAATCGTGCCCAGACGCGGCACTACCAGCAGCCGTTCGCATGTGTCCGCCAAACTGGGCTCGCCGGCAGTCTTGTCCAGACCCAACACCTTGTCCAATAATTTATCTGCCGCAGAGTGTCTGGAATCATTGCTGCCAGGTTTGCTGAACTGACTAAAATAGCAATGTCGCGTATCCGCGAGAATCACATTGGGAACGATCTCATGCAGCGCGCTACGCAATTTTTCCAGCCGGAAAACAGACAGGGCGGCAGTGCCGACACAGACTCGAAACATGGACAGGATGGTGATATTAAATATGGAGTGTGATTATACTATGCGCCGCTACCCCTAATAATGTGCCGTTATTGCCGGTCGATGATGAAAATGTAAAAACATCAAGCGATTTTGCGCACCGGTTAATAAACAGATACAACTCCATGACCACTCCCATCAATATTTCTGAACAGTCCGGCGTGCGCTATCTGCACTTTGGTTCGTCGTGGGTGCAAGGTGCGATGCGCATCGCACGGCCTTGGTCACTGGAACTCGAATACACCCGCGAGATGATGGTCAGTTTATTATTAAAAGATACCAACCATTGGCCGCAAAAAGTCCTGCTCATCGGCTTGGGTGCAGCATCGCTGACCAAATTCCTGTACCGCAACTACCCACTCGCCCACCTCACCATTCTGGAGACAGAGCCTGCCGTGGTCACGGCTGCGCAGCAATATTTCAAATTTCCGCAAGATGCCGAACGCATCAACCTGATCATGGGTGACGGTGCAGAATACGTGCTGGGCTGCAATAAGGTTTTTGATTTGATCCTGGTCGATGGCTTCGACCAACATGCGCGCGCCGGAACATTGGATACCCTGCCTTTTTATCAGGCGTGCCGCACCCGGCTGAGTGCTGACGGCATCGTGGCGGTCAATATCTTGGGGCGTAGCCGTGGTTTCAATAACAGCTTGGCACGTATCTGCAAGGCGTTTGAAGATCGCGCGTTGCTGTTGCCATCGTGCGAAAGCGGCAATGCCATCGCTTTCGCGGCGGCAGGTAACACGGTCGAGATTTCCTTTGCCAAGCTCAAGGAAAACGCACTGGCGTTAAAGGAACAAACCGGCTTGAACTTGTTACCCACCCTGACGCGGCTTGCGCAAGCCAAAACCTGTCCGAATGATTTATTGATAATTTGATCGCTGTACCGTGGTCGTCATAACGCGGGAGAAAATCAAATTCGATAATGCAGGTCAATCTTTTCTGCGTAGCGACATTCTGCTCATCAATCCGTCTTTTGAAATAAACTGGTGCTTGATCGCACCGAGAATATGCAGCGCCACCAGCAAGATCAATGCAGTTATCAATGTTTCATGCACCTCATGCGCAAACACCTTGTCATAACCGTGTTCTTTCGGCAACAAACCTGCATCTCCCGACAGCAAGGCTTTGCCCGTATCGCTGGTGATGACGGTCACCACGCCGCTCAACGGCAGCAGGATCAGCACAGTATAAAGCAAATGATGCACACCCCTGGCGACCTTATCCAGCGCCGTAACACCCATCGGAGCAGGCGTTCCATCCTTGCTGCGGAAAAACAAGCGCACCAGCGTCAGTAGTAAAATTGCACCGCCAACCGACATATGCATGATGTATCCGGCCAATGTCGCTTTGCTGTCATCAGTCGCATCTGCCAGATCGTCGCCCAAAAACCAGGCGACAACCAGCAGCACTAAAGTCAGCCAATGGGCGATTACCATGCGCTTGCTGTATTGGGTCATATCCGTCTCCTGAGAATTTATATTGTCGTTACTGTATTTTTTTAGCCGTGCTATCGAGCGCAAAAAAAGGTTTCCCAACGCCAAGCCGTCTAATCGTTCGCCTTTTTTTCCAAGGTCTCCCAGCGTGTCATCGTGGCTGATAGTTGAGCCTCAATTTCCTCGTTTCTGGCTTGCAACTGTTTTGCGCGTTTCGGGTCAGTTCGATAAATCGCACCGTCGGCAAGCTGGGCGGTGATGTCAATTTGTTCTTTTTCCAGCAGTTCGATTTGCCCGGGAAACTGTTCCAGCTCGCGGGTTTCCTTGTGACTGAGCTTACCACCGGGTTTGACTTTTTTAACCGGCGCGGGGAGTTGTGGCGAAGTCGAAGCAGACGGTTTGGCGCTTGTCATCGTTGCCTGATATTTTTTTGCGCGCACCCAATCTTCATGGCCGCCCACATACTCGATCAGCTTCCCTTCACCTTCAAAGGCAATCACCTGCGTCACCACGTTATCGAGAAAGACGCGATCGTGGCTGACCAAAAACAGTGTGCCGTCATATTGCGCAAGCATCTCTTCGAGCAGTTCCAGCGTTTCAATATCAAGATCGTTGGTCGGCTCGTCGAGTATCAGCACGTTTGCAGGCTGGGTGAACAAGCGCGCCAACAGCAAACGGTTACGCTCGCCACCGGAGCAACTTTTCACCGGTGAACGGGCGCGCTCCGGCGCAAACAGAAAATCGCCGAGATAACTGATGACATGCTTTTTCTGCCCGCCAATCTCGACGAAATCAGAACCCTGGCTGATGGTATCGGCAAGCGTCGCTTCATCATTCAGTTGCTCGCGCAGTTGATCAAAGTACGCCACGGATATTTTACTGCCCAGCTTTACCTGCCCCGCATCGGGCTGCAACTCACCGAGGATGATTTTGAGCAAAGTGCTCTTGCCCGCCCCATTCGGCCCGAGCAACCCGATCTTGTCGCCGCGTTGAATGCGGCAGGAAAAATCCTTGATCAGGGCGCGGCTGCCATATGACTTGCTGACATTAACCAGCTCTGCAACCAGCTTGCCGGAGCGCTCTCCGCTATCCACGCTCATCTCTACCTTGCCGATTTTTTCACGGCGCGCGGCGCGTTCGCGGCGTAGCTGCTCAAGACGCAATACCCGCCCCTCATTGCGGGTGCGGCGCGCTTTGACACCCTGACGCAGCCAAACTTCTTCCTGAGCCAGCACCTTGTCAAATTTGGCGTTCACCACCGCCTCGTCGCTCAGCATGCGTTCCTTGATGGCTTGATACGCAGAAAAATTTCCGGCAAAGCTGGTTAGCCTGCCACGATCCAGCTCGACGATACGGGTGGCGACGTTATCCAGAAAACGTCTGTCGTGTGTGACAAACAACACCGCACCGGAAAAATTATTCAACAATCCTTCCAGCCATTCGATGGAAGCGAAATCAAGATGATTGGTCGGTTCGTCGAGTATCAACACATCCGGTTCAGCAACCAGCGCCTGGGCAAGCGCCACCCGTTTGCGCTGCCCGCCTGACATCTCGCCGATGCGCTTGTCGGCATTCAGATCCAGCTTGGTGATTGCGGTCTCAATGCGGGCCTGCAATGACCAGCCGTTTTGCGCTTCAAGCTGGGTCTGCAAATGCTGCATTTTGTCCAGCAATGTCTCAATGTCTGCGTCCGGCTCGGAAATGTGTTGCGAGACGTGATGGTAATCGCTCAACAGCGTATGCAAATCTCCCAAACCCTGCGCAACCGCATCGAACACCGTGTCATCGGCATTCAACGCCGGCTCCTGACTGACATAGCAAACTCTGGCGGTTGGCGCGCGCCAAGCCAAGCCATCGTCCAGACTGCCCTGCCCGGCAAGCACGCGCATCATGCTCGACTTGCCGCCGCCATTGCGTCCGATCAGGCCGACACGCTCACCTGCATCGAGCTGAAAATCGGCATGATCCAGCAACGCGACATGCCCAAACGCAAGACAGGCACGATCCAAAGTGATCAACGGCATAACTAGCTTTTCTGTGCCGTCAATATGCGCAAATCATCAATGATCTCTTTTGAGTGACGAGAAGTTTCCACGCTTAAATACACTTTGGTGATATTGCCTTGCGGGTTTATCAAAAAGGTGTAGCGACGCGCAACCTTGATCAAACCCAGGTTCATCAGCGCGCCATAACGCGCCGCAGTTTCGGTGCTTTTATCCGCCAGCAGCGGAAACGGCAAGTGATATTTCTTGGCAAACTCTGCGTGGCTGTTGGTGTCGTCCACACTCACGCCCACCACTGCCGCACCCATTTCCGCAATCTGGCCGAGATCGTCACGGAAGGTACACGCTTCCTGGGTGCAGCCCGGTGTGTCGTCCTTGGGATAAAAATACAGCACCAGCCACTTGCCGTGAAAATCTTTCAATCTGTGTTGCGCGCCATTCTGGTCGGGCAAATTAAATTCCGGCGCAGGCTTGCCGATCTCCGGCAATTCACCGGCGCGCGCTACACGCAGCGCAACCAACGACGCCACCACCAGCAAGGCACCAACAATCACTATCCATTTCATATTGCTCTCCTCAAATCGGCTCTCGAATACTCCAAAAACGCAGCAACAGCACGCACAATAACGCCAGGCTAGCCGCAAACAAAAACGCCGCGCCCGCATTCCAATAATGCCAGACCGTGCCGAACAACACGCCGGCTGGAATCGCGCTCAAACCAACGGCCAGATGATACCAGCCAAACGCCGTGCCGCGTTCACGCGGTTCGGCATACAGACTGATCAAGGCGCGCTCAGAACCTTCGCCCAGCCCTGTTAAAAAACCATATAGCAGGGTACTCAGCCACAATGCAACGACGCTGTTGGACCAGCCAAACAGGAAAAAACTCAGTGCATATCCGGACCAACTCACCAGACTCAAACGGCGCATGCCAAATGTATCGGCCAAGCGGCCGCCCAACAGCGAAGTGGCAGACTTGGCGACGTTGAGCGTCGCCCAAAGCAACAGCACTTGCACCACGGTCATGCCCAATTCGTTACCACGCAGTAAAATGAAGCTCTCGGAAGCGCGCGCAAAAGTGAACAGCACCAGCACCGCCAGGTAACGGCGCATCGTTGGCGACAACAGCGACCAGGCCAATGGCGCGGGTATTTTTTCCTGTTCAGTGGCTAAAGGTGGTGGCTCACGCACGCCAAAAATCAGTACGAGCAAAACCAGCACACCGGGCACAGCCGACCAGAAAATGACTTCGCTGATCGACCAATGCAACCAGGCCAATGCGGCAACGGCGAGCAGCGTGCCGCCCAGCGCGCCGCCGTTATCCATCGCACGGTGAAAACCAAAGGCATAGCCGCGTATCGCCGGGTGAACGCTGTCCGCCAGCAACGCATCACGCGGCGCACTGCGCAAACCTTTTCCGGCACGGTCCATACTGCGCAACAGCAACAGCGCACCCCAGCTCGATACCAGACCCAGTAACGGGCGGGCCAGATTGGCCAAACCATAACCCCACACCATCAGTTTTTTACGCCGCCCATATTCACCATCCGAGTAGCGCCCCGCCCATAATTTCAAAAAGCTCGCTACCGCATCGGCCACCCCTTCCACCAGCCCAAGTATCACCGGCCCCGCACCCAGTACGGTGGCGACGAGGATCGGGATGAAGGGCGTCACCATTTCCGAAGCCAGATCGTTCAGAAAACTGACACAACCAAGCGCGATAACGGTGGCGGGTAATTTGTATTGACTCATATTAGTTGTGTTGTGTTTGGGATAATATACGCGCGCTGCATTCTAACCAGTTCCAGCTTC